>ENA-OXYB01000156-OXYB01000156.1-human-gut-metagenome-genome-assembly--contig:-NODE-156-length-24296-cov-9.470690_pt1 | contig 24296 bp, 19 predicted proteins | sample MGYA00244941_ERZ652754 | MGnify/ENA primary metagenome ERZ652754 (study PRJEB26926, sample SAMN06164654) | human gut metagenome | biome: ENVO:00009003; feature: ENVO:2100002; material: ENVO:00002003... | reverse complement strand
GCTCGGAGATGTGTATAAGAGACAGGTTTTCTTTCCACTCTGTGAATCATGGTATTTTACGTTTTCAAAATTGAACCGATCCCAATATATACAGGCTTGGTTAACCACTCGAACCGATGAATGATCTACATACGAAGGTTGCTTTCCTCTTGAAATCAAGCTGAACAGGTCCCCGATACGTTTCAACGGCCACCCCTTTTCATTTGAAAGAGGGGCCCCAAACATATCGATAAATTGAGATTTCACCAGCTCATCCGTCGCTGCAATCAATTTCTGATAGGATTTTTTCGTGGCGTCCATAGCCCACAGAAGCTCAGCGAGCTCACGCTGTTTATCCATATCAGGTAGTTCAAACTCATAGTTTTTCAGATGCTCCCACTTTACACGGGGAGAGAGGGACCCAGCGGATTTACCAACAGCGAAGTCAAACAGTTCATCATTCTGAATGATAAACGGAAGAAGCATTGGAAGAATGCGATCCGGGATAGCTTCTATTACCGTGATGTCGCCGGAACAGATGCCGTCGAACGGCGCAACGGCAGCCTTTTTGAGATAGGCTCTGCGTCGACCGAACAGAACGTTGCCTTTGCGGAACATCTTTGTGAAGGTGTTATCGCTGCCCTCATCCCAAGCGGTGAGAGTCACTTCCTCCGGAACCAGATGCTCAAGGCCGACAATGGGATATCCGTCCTTGTTGCCTTTGCAGGTTTCCTTATGTTCAATTGCAACTTCTCCCAATTTCACTTTACTCATTGTCTCCGGCCTCCTTTCCCAGCATGGCATTCAGTTTCTCATAGCTCAGCTTCATCATTTCCGAGGCTGCTCTCCAACTGTCGTAGTGCTCCTGAACCGTGCGAGTGTCGATTTCTTCCTCGTTTACTTCCGGTTTGACATACAGCGGAATGCTGAGTGAAAAGTTATTATCGGCAATGTCCTGAATGGTTGCGATCTTAGCAAAGTCGCCATCATCGCAGTAATTCTTATACGCAGTTGCGATCCGCTGAATATGACGGTCCTCCAGATAGCTCTGCGCGTTCTTCCGCTCGACTTCGTTAACAGCATTAATGAAGAGGATTTGCCCACGGCGCTCCGGTCGCTTTGTCATTCGGCAGATCATGATGCAGGCTTCCATTGGGGAGTTGTAGAACAGGTTCGGCCCAAGACCGATAACGCATTCTACTCTGTCGCTGCGGACAAGTTTCTCGCGCATTGTGCTTTCCTCATTACGGAAAAGGACTCCGTGCGGGAACAGAATAGCACATCGACCGGTATCCTCTTTGAGGCTTGCAATAATGTGCTGGAGAAAAGCATAGTCGGCACGGCCCTGTGGAGGAACACCTAAGAAGTTGCGACCGTATTTATCGCTCTCAAAAGCGGCTCGATCCCACTGACTAATGGAATAAGGTGGATTTGCAAGGCAGAGGTCAAATTGCTGCAACTTGCCGTTTTCAATGAAAGCGGGAGAAGCAAGTGTGTCGCCGTTGACGATGCTAAAGTCCTTAACACCATGCAAGAACAAGTTCATCTTGCCGATAGCTGATGTCAGTGCATTGATCTCCTGCCCATAGACCGCCACATTGCGCCATTCCTTGCCTTGCTCTTTCAAGTACGCTATAGCGGAGATGAGCATACCGGCGCTTCCACAGGTCGGGTCATATATGGATTCTCCGGATTCCGGCTTCAGCATTTCAGTCATCAGGTGGACAACGGTACGATTGGTATAGAACTCCTGCGCTGTATGGCCGCTGTCATCTGCGAATTTCTTAATTAGGTACTCATATCCCTGACCGAGCTCGTCCTCAGGGCAGTTGGCAATAGACAGTGTTTTCGTGCTGAAGTGCTCCAACAGGTCTTTCAAAAGCCTGTCGGGAAGACGATTTTTGTTGGTCCAAGCTCCATCACCGAAGATGCCCTGCAGCTTATCAGAGTTCGCATTTTCAACCTTCCTGAACGCCTCAACGATAGCTACGCCTACATTTTCAGAAACGGCGCGGACGTCATTCCAATGATAGCCCTTCGGAACAATAAAGGTATGGATCTCGTCCTCATCAAATTCGGATGCATCATCACCGTACTCTTCGACAGCATTAGATGTTTCTTCATCGTACACATCGCAGATGCGCTTGAAGAAAAGAAGTGGGAAAATATACTGCTTGTAGGCACCGGCATCAATGTTGGTTCTGAGCAGAACTGCAGAGTTCCAGAGGTAGGACTGCAGTTCTTCGATTGTTATTCTCTTACTCACTGATGTAGCCTCCTTTCAGCAGCAGTTCTCTCATCCGGGTTTCGGCCTCGATCATCTCGTCATAGGCCTCGAAGTACTGTCTGCGGATTTCTTCCGGAGGAACTGTTTCTTGTTCCTTCTTTTCGATATAGTTGTTGATTGCCAGAGAATAGTCCTTTTCTCGAATGTCAGCAATCGTGACGATCTTGACCTTTTCAATCACATCCTCATAAGTGGTGTAGTAATCGAAAACAGTCTGAATATCGGCTTCTGTCATGATGTTCTGCGCTCGTTGCGGAGTGTAGATACTGGAACCGTCGATCATACAAATGCGGCCTCTGTGAGAAACAGCCTTATTGTTGTTCAGGAAAAGAATACAAGCGGACACTCCGGTCGAGTAGAATACGCCACTCGCCATTGTGATGATAGCTTCCAGCTTATCCGACTCAACGAGCTGCTTACGGATTTCTCCCTCCTTGCCGCTTCTGAACAGGACTCCTTGTGGGAGTACAACAGCGCAGCGCCCGGTCTTCGGGTTCATCGACTTCACCATGTGCTGCAGCCATGCAAAGTCACCGTTGGAGTCAGTCGGGCAGCCCCAGATATTACGACCGTAGATGTCGCTGCTGAATTGTTCGGAGCCCCAGTTCTTCAGAGAGAATGGAGGATTCGCTACCACACAATCAAAGGTTTGCAGAGAACCTCTTTCCAGATAATTTGGTGAGCGAAGTGTATCGCCCTGTGTTACTTTGAAGTCTTTAGCTCCGTGCAAGAACAGGTTCATTCGTGCAATCGCGGAGGTTGCGAGGTTTTTCTCCTGACCGTAGATGCGGCCATAGGTGAGTTTGTCGCCATGCATGAATCGGATGGCCTCGATTAACATCCCGCCCGTTCCACATGCTGGATCGTACACGGTTTCGCCAGCTTTGGGAGCCAGCAGCATGATGAGCAACTTAACGATAGAACGAGGGGTGTAAAACTCACCGGCATTTTTCTTTGACAGGTCTGCGAACTTCTTAATCAGGAATTCATAGCTGTCGCCCATGACGTCGGCAGAGTAATTGTTGTTACCGACTTTGAGCTTGGACATGTGCTCAATGAGGTCCTTTAATCTCTCGTCTGAGAGTTTTGTTTTGTCTGTCCAGTTTGCATCATCGAAGCTGCTAAAGACGCCACTCAGGGTATCCGGGTTAGCCCGCTCGATACCGTTCATTGCGTTGACGATAGCAACTCCGACGTTTTCGCTTGCCTCACGAACATCCTGCCAGTGACATCCATCCGGGATGACAAAGCGATGGTTTTCAGCGAAGCTCGCATATTCCTCATCGCCACCGGATTCCTCAAGGGCTGCCTGCGTTTCTTCGTCATAGACATCAGAAAGCCTTTTGAAGAACAGAATCGGTGTCACATAGCTCTTGTACTCATCCTGGTTGATAGGACCACGCAAAATGTTGCAGGCCTCAAACAGATGGGAAAAGAGCTTCTGACTTGTCGTTTCTTCAGGATGGGCTGTGCTGGCATCAAGTTCAAGATCAGCAACATCCATAGCTGATTCCATCATTTCTGCACGACCTCCCGTTCTTACTTTCATGCCGGTTGATGGGGAAATGCCTACGCTACCGGTTTCATTCTTTTTCTCGATTTTTGCTGGATACCGATTTTCAAATTCCAACAGGATTTTTAGGAGTCTCTCATCCAAGAAAGTGAGAGCATGCTTCCTAATGCTGGTCGGTACACCGTAGTAGGCTTCGGCAACAGAACCAGTGATCGCAGCAAGTGTATCGCTGTCGCCGCCGATGGATATGGCATTTCTTATGGCATCCTCGAAGTTGGTCGATTCAAAGAATGCCTCTAATGCCTGTGGGACGGTATCCTGACAGGTCTCGTTAAACCGATAGGTCTCGCGGATGCTGTCAAGGGTAAAGCCCAACGGATAGTAGTTCTTTATAATGTAATCCTGTATCTCAATCAGACTCTTTCCGGTCCGGGCAAGGAATACAGCTACGGCGGTAGCTTCGGCTCCTTTTATACCCTCCGGATGATTATGGGTCACTTCGGTAACAGATCTTGAAAGCTGCTTAACTTCATCAATAGTTCTTCCAACGTAACCGCATCCACTGACCCGCATTGCGGCCCCGTTGCCGTAACTGTTATAGGGCGCTGGATTATCAGAGTACATCCAGCGTTGGAATGATCCGCCGTATCCACAGTGGGGATACGGACGTCCAACACTCTGCATGGAGCGAATAGCCTGCTCGCCCAAGTCGCTGTAGTCCCCTTGGCATTTCATAAGGGCATCGCAGACGGCCAGAGACATCACGGAGTCGTCGGTGAAGAAGCATTTGTGAGTGAGCAGGTCGAAATCCTTTGACCGGTGGTTATCCCACTCGAAGCGTGATCCGACGATGTCACCAATTATTGCACCAATCATCTAAAAACCTCGCTTTCCAAAGAATTAATAATACTGCTCGATATAGTTGTAGGCTTTATCGAAGACCTCTTTGTCTTTGATCTTATACTTGATCCAGACCACACTACGCAGAGCTTTCTTGACTTCCTGCTTACCGGCGGTCGTACTCTGCCAACCATCAAAGCGGACGATTTTAACGATGCTGTCGATATCTGCCACGATGCGCTCGACGATAACCGGTGTGCTCTTATTCTTGATTCCATTAAAGAGCTCGGTAAGAGCAGCGATGCCTTTGTCGATCTCCTGCTCCGGCACAACTTCTTTTTCTGCCTGTGCCGCTTCCTTTGCAAGTTCGAGCAGGAGCTTCAGGAACTCAATGCTGGTGATGAGGCCTTGCTCATGCTTTTCACGCAGAGCTTCCAGTTTCTCCACAAGATGCACAAACTTCGGTTCGTTGGCATGCTTCAGAATTTTAGCGACAAGGTTAATTTCGACCTTCTTAGTGGTCTTCTTCAAGTCTTTCTGTTTCTCCAAAAAGTCATCAATAAGGTCGGCGTCCATAGAGAGGATATCCATGTCCTCATCAGCCTCTCCGACGGTGACATTCTGGTGGACCAGCTCGATGGTCTTTGCACCCAGAGAGCCCCAAATCAAACCGCCACGGCCATCAGTCGGCTTGACCGATTCATAAACACGGGAAAGCCACTGATAGTCTACCTTGTAGGGATTCAAGAAACTATCGGGAGAAAGAGCGTCCCACGCACGATTCAATACACGATAGTCTGCAGCGAAAGCGTCCTTCTCTTTGTTTGTCGGGAGACATTCCTGCGCTGCCATCAAACCTTCCCAGCCTTCGACGGTTCTGTCGATGCCCATGAAATAGCTCAGGCACTTTTTGAGAAGGGCCGGAAGCTGCTTCTTGATTTCTTCGATATTTGTGATGATGCGACGCATGCTGTTTTCATCGAAATCGAGAGCCTTTGCCACATCGTCAAAGATGCCAATATAGTCAACGATTAGGCCATGAGTTTTACCCTGATCATAGGTCCTGTTCGTGCGGCAGATGGCCTGAAGGAGTGTGTGGTCCTTCATAGGCTTATCAAGGTACATCACCTGAAGAATAGGAGCATCAAATCCGGTCAGCAGCTTTGCGGTAACAATAACGAGCTTAAGAGGGCTGTGAGGATCACGAAAATAATCAAGAACTTTGCTTTCCTGATCACGGTCACGGCGGTATTTCTTATAGCGATCTTCTTTGTCATTATTCGTATCCATGACAATGGTGGTAGCATCTTCTCCGAGGAGCTCATCAAGGACGGCCTTGTACATCAGGCAGCATTCACGGTCATATACAACTACCTGACCTTTATAGCCGTTAGGCTCGATCTTTTCCTTGAAGTGTTTGGCAATATGCTCGCACACCTTACGAATACGGGCCGGGTTATACATGATGGCTTTCATATTGACTCGGCGGGACAGTTCATTCTTTTCGTCTCTTGAAAGACCGGCCTCGTCAGTCATGGCATCAAATTCACGATCCAGCTTGTCCTTGTCCACGTGAAGCTCAACAGGAACGGGCTCAAAGTGAAGTGGCAGTGTTGCACCGTCACGAATAGAATCGGAGAAGGAGTAACGGCTCATATACCCGGTACGATCCTCTTCAGCACCAAATGTGGCAAAGGTGTTCTTGTCCACACGATTGATAGGAGTACCTGTCAAGCCGAAGAAGAATGCATTCGGAAGGGCCAGACGCATCTTTTCACCGAGGTCGCCTTCCTGAGTTCTGTGTGCTTCGTCGACCATAACGATGATGTTGTCACGAGCATTAAGTTCGCCGCTGACTTCACCAAACTTAAAGATGGTAGTGATGAGTATTTTACGCATATCGCCACGGAAGAAGGAAAGCAGTTCTTCCTTCGTGGCTGCACTTGTAAGATTAGGAATGTCGGAAGCGTTGAACGTGGCAGTAATCTGTGTCTCAAGGTCAATGCGGTCGTCCACAATAACCACTGTCGGATTCTTGAGTTCTGGAATCATACGCAGCTTCTGAGCTGCAAACACCATCAGCAGCGACTTTCCGGAACCTTGGAAATGCCAGATCAGGCCTTTTTTGGGATACCCGGCCACAACACGGTCGACGATCATATTTGCACCTTCAAATTGCTGATAGCGGCAGATGATTTTGTATTTGCGATACTTTTTGTCCGTTGCAAACATGGTGAAGAACTGGAAGATGTCCATTACCTTTTCGGGCGTAATCATATCTTCGATGCTGATCTTCACATCGGCAAGGCCGCCCTCAGCTTTGTGGGTTGCTGTATGCCACGGGCCCCACATGTTAATGGGCATGTTAATAGAACCGTATCGATAGCATTTCCCTTCGGTAGCGAAGTTGAACACATTCGTTACGAACATAGCAGGGATGCTTTTCTCGTAAGCGGAGATGTCACTGGCAGCGTCCAGCCATGTGATTGCGCTGCGGACGGGAGTCTTAAGCTCACCAACGGCAATCGGGAAACCATTGATAAGGAGAACAATATCGAGTCGCTTTCCACCTTCGGCCTGCGGGTATACCCACTGATTTGTGACGACGTATTCGTTTAGAGCAAGGTCCTCTTTACGCATTGTTCCGAAAAAACGAATAGGTACCATACGGCCATCCTTGCCGAAGGGATAAGAGTTTTCCTCAAATATCATCTTCTTGAAAACCTCGTTTTGGGTAACGAGGTTGTGGGGCTGAACGGAGAGGATAACAGTTCTCAGTTTATATATGACCTCATCTGCGCGAGACGGGTCCTCTGCGATTTCGGGGTTTAATCTAATCAGGGCTTCTTTCACCATAGGCTCGACCAGCACATCCGAATGCATACGAGGGAGCTCCTCGGCAGGGATATACTTCCAACCGTTGCTTTTCAGGGTTGAAATAATCATCTGCTCAATGGTGTTATCTTCGTTAAAAGTAGTTGCCATATTATTTCCTCCATAGTTTGTCGATTATATCGTATCAGATTAGCTGTGCCAAAAAACGGACTCAATACAGCTTTGACTGGATTCCTTGCTGTACACCTCGCCAGCCTTCCTCGGCTGCGGCGATAGTTTCTTTATAGAATCTCAGACCGGTATTGTATTCTTCGATTAGTGCATCCTGCGCTTCAAGCGGTAACACCGGAACTTCCAACTCAATAATATCCTTGTAGTTGATGTTTACCACCACAGTGCCTCTCTGCAGACTTTGAAGCATCTTTATTCCTACCGGCGACTCAAGGAAGAGTTTCAGGTAAGCTCCACGCAGCATGTCTTTTGGCCTGATTACGTTGATGTTCGCAGACGGAATACAGATCATCGGTTGTTTTTCAAAAACTGCGATTTTGACCGTAGTGCCTCTGGCCGTTACAAGAACGTCTCCATCTTCCAGAATGTAGCGTGAGACTTTTCTTTCTTCCTCCTCGATTTGGTCGAGGTGCTCATAATCAATTCCTGTGTCGGTGATGTTTGAGATGTTGATAACCGCCACATTACCACTTTCGGCTTTCACATTTACGGCCTTACCACGGAATACTGTTGCTGCATCTTTCAAGCGCAACTTTTTTACCGGAGAATTAGAAAATGCCTTGATGTCCTCATCCTCTTCGGAAAATGCCATGTCTACGTTCCAGCCATTGAGGTCGGCAAACTCATCGCCGAAAAGAAGGATTTCGTTTTTTACCACGAGGCTTTTGCACGGCGAGCTCTTGCGGATAGGTTTGTCAGACTCATACTGCTTTAGAACCACATCGTCTGTTCTGCCGGTCGAGAACACAAACAGATAGGTACGAATAGACGTGTACGGTGTAAACAAACCGGCGGGCAGAACACTTATTTCCTTTATCTTATAGTTGCGCTCAATGTATTCTCTGAGAGCAGCTGTACTGCCGCCACCAAATGTGATTTTTGCAGGAAGCACCATCGCAAGATTGCCGTCCATGTTAATGTGGTATAGCAAATTCTGCACAGCAATCAGGTCAGGTTCTCGGCTGATGAAATCCTCACCATTTACAAGCACTCGTCCACCAAAGATCGGGATACTGATTATTAGATCGTATTTCTCGGTGGTGAAGCCATAACTATAAATATCAGCGGCAAGCAATTTTACGTTCTTGATTCCAGCGTACACGACCGAAAGAAGCTCTGTCCTTATTGCTTGGCGAGAGGTCAGTGTAAACTGGACCTTTGGGTTGGATTCAATCACATCGAGAAGAGAAGGCCCGTATTGCTCGCACTCGGTAACCAGAACCTTGCTGGTGCCAGCTTCGATGTATTCAGAAAATTTTTCGATCAGTACATCCGGAGCAAAAAGCTCTCTGCCGTCGTTCGCAATATTTATAAAGGAAAGAATGCCTCGCTCGTCCAGTGGAGAAAGAGCGTTGTAAATAGTAAAAAACAGATCGGCATCTCCGGGGAAGCGAGGAAGCGTAGCTGATACTTCTTGCATGGTGCGATAAACGGTATCACAGTCGTCGTCCTTGCCAGAGAGAGCCTTTTTCGTCATAACGACTCTATAGAGGAGGTCAATCATGCTTGACTGATCCAAAAAACCATAACTTCTAATTACGTTGGCTGCATTGAATAGGGCTTTATCACTCATCGAGCTCTTACTCATAGAAAGATACCTCCTTTAGCTTTCTGTTAGTATTCTATCACACGAAATTTAGTATGTCAATACTAAAATCAAAATCAAGTGTAAATATTTTGTGGCCGGGTTGAACCTTTTAATTATTCCACACTTTTTAATTATTCCTCCGACAGCCTATTTTGAGGGGTAAGTTCCAAAAGCCACAGAAGCGGCCAGCAACAATCAAATAAACAGAAAAAGGGCTTCCGAAGCTCTGCTGTAAAACACAGCGGAACCTTGAAAGCCCTTTATTTCAAGCCTTTTTCAGCACTTATGTGCCGGAGAAGGCTTTTTCTGTTTGTATCAAAGACAGCGTTTTTATAGACCCTGATTTTTGTACTGGTGGCATATCGCATTGATTTGATTCTTGGTCTTGACTACATCAGAAACGCAGTAATTATTGCTTTCATCACCAATGAACTGATTTCACTGGTTGAAAATGCGGGTCTTATGGGTGTACCACTCCCGGCAGTCATCACCAAGGCTATTGATATTTTGCAGAAGAAATCAGAAAGTGAGGTAAATAAAAATGAGTAATTCAAGTTTAGTATGTTACACAAATCTATCACCGAACCATTCAGGAACACGTACACACAGCATTGACCGCATCACACCGCATTGTGTGGTTGGTCAGTTGTCTTGTGAATCCATTTGTGGATGCTTTACAAGCACAAGCAGACAGGCATCTTGCAATTATGGTATTGGTTTGGATGGTAGAATTTCCCTTTGTGTTGATGAAGGAAATCGTTCTTGGTGTTCTTCATCCAGTGCAAATGACCAAAGGGCAGTTACTATTGAATGTGCTTCTGATAAAACTGCACCGTATGCAATGAATGATGCAGTTTATGAATCACTGGTGAACCTTTGCACAGATATTTGCAAGCGTAACGGTAAGAACAAGTTGATTTGGTTTGGTGACAAGGACAAAACCCTTGCCTATGAACCGGAATCAAATGAAATGGTTATCACAGTTCACAGATGGTTTGAAAACAAGTCCTGTCCGGGTGATTGGTTATATGAACGCCTTGGTGACTTGGCTGCAAAGGTTACTGCAAACCTTAGTGGCAGTCAGTCATCTGATGGTGTTCTGTATCGTGTTCAGACTGGTGCTTTTTCCGTAAAAGATAACGCTGACAAGATGCTTGCAAAAGTAAAGGCAGCGGGATTTGATACCTATATGGTCAAGGTCGATGGTTTGTATAAGATTCAGGTTGGTGCATACAGTGTTAAGGCAAACGCTGATGCAATGCTTGCCAAGATAAAGGCTGCCGGATTTGATGCTTTCATTACTACACAGGGCGGTGAAGCTGTTTCTAACAGTACACCAGTAAAAGAAATCACTGTTGGTAGCACTGTCAAAGTGAATCAGGGTGCAAAGACCTATGAAGGAAAGACTCTTGCAAGTTTTGTATACACAAGAAATCATCAGGTGAAAGAAATCAATGGTGACAGGGTTGTTATTACCTATCAGGGTACTGTTGTTGCAGCGGTTAAGAAGTCAGACCTGACACTGGTGTAATGTGTTACTAATTTGTTACTATTTGTCATAGTTTGACGCAATCTGACACCGCTTTTCAAACTGAACTTTTCAGTAAAATAAGGCATTTTAAGGGGTTTGTAATTGTTCAAATTTATGATATAATACCGATTTTTATTTCAGAACGTATTAGGAATATTATTGAAAATAATTCTTTGACGGGATTTGCATTTATTGAAGTTGAAGTTTATTAGTTTGATTATGTCTACATATATACCCGCCCGAAGCACTTACGTTAAAGAAAGTAAACTTGGAGGAGTTGATAAAATGCCATTAGAAGAGCGGTTCATTAAAAGAAATGGTGAGTTGCAACAGAAAGTAAAGGAAGAAATAGAAAAAGTAAAAGAGGGACAAAGTGAGAGAAATATAGTTCAGTTGCAAACTATATTGAGTGAACTTCAAACTAGTAGCAGACAGAAAAACATTATTTTGAGTTATCCTCAAATTATAATTGACTCATGGGACTATTCGGATTATTTAGGTATGGAGTTGGTGGAGTTGGCAGAATTATATAAAAAAATATAATCCTTGATATAGAAATATATTATTTGTATAAAAAGGACCCGGATATGGGGAAATATCCCTGCGGAAGTTTCTTTGCACAAGCATATGATAGTCAGGATAGAGAAAATTTATTGAGTGGAGAAGGGTGGATATATATATATCAAAAATTGTCTGCGTATAGTAGCCAAAGGATTAGTTAGTAAATGGGAGAATATTTTGCTTAATTATGCATTTTGAATTATTTTCCAATGCTATTTGTAGGGCAACGTTAAATCTAAGAAATATTTCAGCATATCCTGTATACTAATATGGAAGGAAGTTGTAGAAAATTATGATATTGAGATTTTATAAAACAATACAAATTGGAAAAAAAGAAAGATTATTAATAGAGTTTAAAGAGAATAAATATGAAATATTATCCACTTTTTTGGAATCAGATGTATCTCCTTTTGAAGAATGGATTAAATCTAGTTTTGACAAAGTACTATCAGGCGAAAGTGAGTATGAAGAAGTAAATGGAAATGTATGTTGTGCAGAAATAAGTCCTAAAACGACTAAAGTATATGATAATCTGGTAGAGGATGCTATAGGAAATTGGTGTGAAGTTGATACAAAAGAACTTCGTCAATTAATTGATGAGTGGTGTGATAAAGTTCGAGAATTTAAAAATGAGCATTACAACTAAGTCTCCCCACCGACAGGCTTAAATGATAGTCTTGCTACGGCGCCTGTGGCAGTTAAGTGATGTTTACATTGTTCACATTTCTTTTTGTAATATGCATTCAGCGGGCTGTTATGAAAAGAGCATGCGGTTGAATCAATACCAGCAAAGAGTGGTAATAATACAATTAATTTATCAGAGTATGATTTAATAATAAATGGAAAAAACGTTGGTACATTTACGAATGAAAGGATTGTTGGACAATGATAGAAATTCAAAATAATAAAATATTGTTTGCTGGAAAAGAATTGAAATTTGATAATAAAATTATTGAGGTTGCAGAATATGAAGGTAATTGTAGAGCAATTGATTTTTATGGAAGGCGATTTAAGGATAACATGAATATTATAGATAAAAAAAGTCACAATGAGTTAATAAATATTTTAAATGAATTGATAACCACAATTGAATTAATGAGAACTGAAAAAAAGGACTATTTATTGAATCAGAATCTAGAAGAAGCTAAAGAATGGTTGAAATTTTTATGTGAACATACTGATAAAGAAGAATTAAAAACACTGGAGGATGAAATTGCTAATCGGTTTGTTTTTAAATTTGATGTTGAGATTGATACTGGAGAATTGGATGGTAGAAGAGTTTCCTTAATGAAGGAGTATTTGATAAAATCAAATGAATTCCTAAAATAAAATGACTATTTGCGTTCCGGGCAATGTCTCCGTTTTTAAATTATTTTATTATATGCAGAAATATATTATGGAAAAAGTGACAAAGTAGTAGTAAGGTTATGATGGCTCGTATATGGAGTAATTATAATAAGTGATAGGAGAAAATGATGAGTACAATTGACGAATTGCTGAGATATATGAAAAAAAGGGATAAAAGTATATTGATAACAAATAATCAACTAAGTGATTATGAGTTGAATGTGGTAGTAGTTAAGATATTATCGTGGTTAAAATTGGAGAATAAAAGAAGCATTTGGATAGCTCAGGGGAAGAAGACTAGCTTTAAATCTTTAGAAGTTAATATAAGATATCCGTGGTGTGCAAATTTATATCAACTTGTTGAAAATGAAAAATTATTTCATGATTATTTTTCGATAAAAGAAGGTAAGTTTGATTTTGCAGATGAAGTATCAGAGGAAGAAAAGATAATGGCGAGGGAAAAGGCTTATCAAAATTACAATCCTCAAAAGCATATATAATAAAAATAATATAGCTTTTAGGGTAGGAATGAATGCTCAGAGGTGATGAGATGATGGTTTCATTAGAAGAAAAATATGAAAACTTAAAAAAAACAATTCAAGAATGTGGGAGTTATTTGCTGACAGAAAGTGATGATACAATTAAACATAATCTATTTGAAGAATTTTCAATAGATGCTATTAGTTTTCTGCATGAAGATACATTAAATCTTCTTTTGAATGAAGGTATGATTGATGAAGATATATTAGAAAAAAGCATAGAGTTAAGAAATTCATTTATGCAATTAGACAAAAATGTAGAGTTGCGTAGTGTTGAAGCGGTAAGAACATTTGAAGAATGGAAAAGATTATTAAGAATATCTGATGAAATAAGAAAATTACTTTATTGGTAGTACAGATAAAACAGTCAGCTTTTATTGGTGCGATGATTGGTGGGAAAGAGCAGGAGAAGATAGAATTGTGAAATAATCGTGAATGCAGCAGCCAGTGACAAGATTAAAATAAGAAGAAGGGTAATGCACATGAAATATAATTGCAAAATAATAAATGTTGTTGATGATGATGAAGTTACAATTAGAATCGGAGATACATATATTACAGGATTTGTTAATTGTGGAATTATAAAAGAAATAGGTCAGGAGGCAACAGTTGAGATATCATTATATGATGACTTAGAAATTACGCAGTGTGATGAAAAAAAAGTAAGTATAGAGAGAAAAAATCAAAGCTTTGCCTATTCACTTTTTGGAACACTGGATATTGCTAAGGGAATTTTGAAATCCGTAATCAATTTTGAAATAGACGAAGAAGAATTATATAATTATGGCTATTTAGACGGTAAACAGGTACAAGTAGATGTATTAAGAATTGATTTTAATATCACGCCTCCATTTCATTAGAACGCTAAAAACCAAAAGATATGTTAAGTAGGATAATTTTTAAACGCATTGTTTCCATAGCACTTGGTGCTATGGAAGCAATGCGTTTCTTGTAGTTTACGCGAGTAGCAAGATGGCAGATTACACAAAAAAGGAAAAACTGCTTTGACGTTCAGAGAAAACTGTTTCGACTTTTATTCGACCAGATTAAATTAAGTTTAAAATGATATGGAAATTAATCATCTGCTAATTTTGAGAAAAGTATGCTGAAATGCCCGGAAAATAAGGAAAAATGACAAATTAGGAGAGAAAAAAAGAGGAACAGATAGAGGGAAAATGAGGTCGAATATTTTTGGTTGACATTTACGAAAAAAAGAGAAAGAATCTATACGACAAAGACAAAAGAAAAGGGAGAGAGGATATGAAACGGAAGAAAGTAATAACTGTTCTTTTGTGCATTATGCTGCTGGGAACAAGCGGTTTTACCGGATATCGAATCGGTAAGAACAATGGAAAAAGTACATTACAGACAGGTAATACAGCAGTAGAAAGAACGGTGGAGTCACAGGGAGTGGCAGTTGTGAATCTGGATACCGGCATATCGGATGGTAACACACAAGTCTATTATGGGGAGCAGATCATAAATTTTCCAAATGATAATTTCATATATACCTCATTAGAAGATGCCAGAAATGGAATAGAAGAAGGGCGATATGGTGCTTATATTATAATTCCATCAGATTTTTCGGAAAATGTTGAAAGCTTAAATACAGTTCCGGCGGCATCGCAGTTACAGTATGCAGTCAGTGAAGATGTATCAGCGGATGCAAGAGAAGAACTTTTAGGTGATGTCCTTCAGTTTGGGGAACAACTGAACAGTCAGATGTCATATATGTATCTATGTAACATAATGGATGAATTTCATGCGGCGCAGGATGAAGCTGCAATGGTTATGAATAATGACATTACAGATAAAGAAGCAATACAGGGAATACAGGCATCTGATTTGGTAAGCATGGTTCCGGTTCCGGAATTAAAACAGCAGGAAGATACTACAATACCGTTAGATATTTCGGATTATACAGAGGAAAATGCGCAGTTGATTCAGGCAGTAGACAGTGCATATCGGGAAAATCTGTCAGATGCTTCTGCACAGTTAAGTGATTTGCGGACAGCAGGAAATGAACTGGTCAGTTCCTTAAAAGAAATATCAGAAGACGTAGGAGAAATCAATTTACTTTCGGATGCAGACGGGCAACTTTTATATCGGGATGGGATTCGAAATCTGCAGGATACATTGCTTGCATATAACGGAGAAAAGACTGCTGAACAAAACAGCCGTCTTGCCCAGATTGCACAGATTCAAAATGTGACAGAACAACTGGATACGAATTTGCAGCAATGCATTGAAAACTATAACCAGAGAATTGAAGCAGCAGGAATACAGAACCTGAATTCCTATGGCAGAGAAATGAAGGCTCAGCTGCCGAAACTGCAATGGAGGGAAGCAGAGGCAGAAGATGGAACAGTTGCATATGAACTGACCTGCAGTCAGGTAGAAGGAATGGAAGAACCGCCGGTTATTACCATTGCACTGGAACAGAATGCAATTGAAGAAAATGTAAAGAACAAGAATTATATCGACAAAATATTAAAGGCATTTCTGCTGCCGGAAGATTCAGATGGCGGGGACGGAGAAGAGGATAAAACCGGAGAAGGAGAGAAAACAGAAGAAGACAAAAACGGAGAAGAGAAAACCGGAGAAGACAAAACAGAAGAAGTCAAAACAGAAGAAGGAGAGAAAAACGAACCGGAATCAGGCGAAGGCGAAGATACTGGAGAAGAACCGGAAGCAGCGGTTACGGTAGAAAAAATATTTGAGCAGTGTGATGCAGATACAGAAATCATGGAATTTCTGACAGAACAGGGGTATGCCTCTACAAAGGAATTTTTAAAGGCATATCTGGATGGAGAAGTGCCGGTTGCACAGACAGAGACGCAGCTAAAGGTAACGGGAGATGTGGATACATTGGGAGAATATCTTAAGGCATCACTGGAACAGATTACGACAGAAGATTATACATTACCGGCATTTGATGGAAGCTGGCAGACCGGGGATGGCAGCAGAATGGGATTTCGTGATTTGCTGGGAGATACCGGGTTTTTATGTAATGCGATGCAGACAGATGTGGCGGCACAGAAGAATGTTGATGTGGATGGCATTACGGGTCTGGTTCAGAGTGGTTGTATACAGCCATTGGCAGACCGCACAGATTTCGTGAAAAAGGAGATAGAAAATAGCCAGAAAGAAGAACAGGATGCAGTTAATTCTTATCAAAGAAGCGTAAATGGATTTCATCCAAGGCAGGATACCACAGTGATGAATGACAGCGTGAGCAGCATGAGAGAGAATGCTGCACTTATGCAGCAGGAAATCAATACCAGCAATCAGTCTTATGTGGATTATGCAGATAAATTGTATCAGACTACTTCAGAAAATATATTGACATTGCAGCAGCACATGGAAGAAGCGAAAGAAACTTCCAATCAGGCAGTTACAGATGCACTGGCTTCGGCAAAGGAAGTGAAGAATACTACAAGCAGTCAGAATCAGACGGCATTGGCAGATTTTGCAGCAAAGCTTCCCTATACAAGAGTAGGAAGCATGGAATATACACAGGTATATGAATTTGTGGCACAACCAACGCAGATGCTGCAGGTCAGCGATTATCAGCGTTTAAAGGATGAGGTGGATCATACCGTATCACAGAAAAGTGTTACCGGCAGCAGGGAACAACAGAAGAGTTCACGTTGGGTGGAATATCTTTTGTATGGAATATTAGGAATTCTGGCGGTGGGAATATTAGGAAGCCATGCCAGAAGTTATCACAGAAGAATCAAGGAACAGAGCAACCCGTCGAAAGACGTTGCAATATAAAGTAAAGGAGACAAAAGAAATGGCAGATGTAAACAACATCCGGATTAGTCCGGAGCAGATGGAGACAAAGGCAAATGAATTTGATGCAAGATGTGAGGAATTCCAGCAGGTAGTAAGTACCATGCGTAATATGGTTTCTACACTTTGCGATGAATGGGCAGGACAGAGCAGTCAGGCATTTTATGATCAGTTCAGTTCCTTAGAGCCTAGCTTTTCTGCAACTGCAGAATTAATTACATCCATTGCACAGCAGTTACGTGATGTATCTACATCTATGCAGAACATTGACCGTGAAATTGCCGGAAAGATTGGAGTAATGTAATAGAGAATCGGAAAGCCACATCCTGTGACTTTCCGATTCTTCTATCCCTTAAGACCATACTTTTGTCAGAAACAGGAGAAGTAAAGTGACAGATAATTCTAAAATAGAGATTAATCCTTCGGTACTGCAGAACCGGTCGCAGACCTATCAGTCGCTGACGGATGTAAACGGAGCAGATGTATTTACGGATGATTATGAAGAAAAAGTAAAAGATTACCAGCAGAAGGAACAACGCAGCTATGAGGATACAAAGGAACAGGTATTTATAAAGAAAATGGATGAAAATGCCGGAAAAGAAGAGGCTGTAAAAGAACAATTATTTTTAACAACAGGAAGTCAGCAGCTGCAGCAGCAGGCAGAAGTAACCTCATCATTGGATGCGTATTGGATTCCGGCAGTGGGAATTCTGCTGGCAGTGGGAATTCTGCTGTTGCTGCAATATCGGAAGAGAAGACAGGGAAGGTGGAAGAAAAATGTTGCTCACACTTACAATTATGAATCGTGAAGGAAGCTGGCAGGAAGATATACAGGTTAATCCACAGCAGAAAATAATAGATACCATGCTTATTTTAAAGGAAGCGGGAAAACTGCCACAGGAAGAGGTACATGAAATGAAATCTGAACGCAGGGGAAGATTTCTGGACATGAATAAGAACTATGAACAGCAGAGTATTTATGATGGAGATATTCTCTGCGTACAGTAGAGGCAGACAGAGGACAGAAGAAAATAAGATACGGGAGAGAAAAGATGGAAGAAAGAATAAAGAAATCAGCATTACAGGCGGAAGGCATATTTGATTATCAGAAATTAATGTATCCGGATACAGGTCTTATTGCAGTGAAAATAGAGGAAGAAGGGGAGGAACTGCTTTTAACCTATAATCTGGAAGCACTGACACCGATGACAGAGATACGAAAAGAAGATATTACCACAAGACTGGCGGTATTGGAAAATATAGAATTACTGGCAGCATGCCGGAAATCATATTACTTTACATTAGAGCCGGAAAATCTTTATTACGACAGGAATCATCTGGTCTATGTAAAACAGAGAGATATCTGCGGGGAAGACAGAGAATATGATGAACAGAAATGGATGGAAGAATATAAAGCACTCATTGGCTATGCATTACAGAAGCAGTACAGTTATGCGGATTATGTACAGGGAGGAATGCAGCTTTTAAAGGGTGGCATACTGCAAAAGGTACGGCAGGTGGAATCCGTAGAAGAACTGGTCAGACTGTTGGAACAGCGTAAGCAGGAGATAGAGACAGAACGGTCTGTGAAAATGATTTTTCTGAACCGAAGACGGTATCGTACATTGCAGGCATCGTTTGTTGTGGTATTGCTGTTGGCAATAGTACTGGCGGTCTATGCATTGGTTGATTTCATCCGTACTGAGCCATATAAGGATGCAGTAATTGCGGCAGAAAATGCCTATATTTCCGCTGATTATGTATCCTGTGTGGATGCTATGCAGGAAATATCGGTAAAAGATATGGATATATATCAGAAATATATTCTTGCCAATTCCTATGTGAGAAGTGAGAATCTGACACAGCAGCAGAAAGAGAATATTATAAGCAATCTTTCTTTAAAGGAGACGCCAGCCAGATTGGAGTACTGGATATATCTTGGAAGAAATGACATTTCAGAGGCAATTGATATTGCCATGCAGCAGTCCGATGATGAAATGCTGCTTTATGCTTATATGAAACAGAAATCCATGATAGAGACAGACAGCAGTCTCAGTGGAGAAGAGAAAACACAGGAGCTGGAGAAAATTGCACAGAAGATGCAGCCATTGATGGAAAAATATGATACCGAGGAAGAATAGCATGAAGAGAAGCTTTCAGAGAACAGAGAATTTTACAATAGACGGAAAAAATGGAAATCTTGGAATTGAAGGATTTCCGGCAAGGCTTTGGGTCAGGAATGATGAGGTAACAATAGAAGGTTATGAAAACATATACTGGAACGGAAGGGAAGCCGCCTGTAAAGGAAAGATAAACAATGGAGATGAATTAAGCTTTTCCCGGGGAAAAATTATCTTCCTGGAAAAAAGTGTACAGGTGGAATGCGAAGATGCGGTGAATATCAATACCGATGGATTATTGGAACTGGAAGAAAAAGAAATTCCATTTGAAGGATATCCGCAGTATAAACGTTCTCCGCGAATCATTAAAAGAATACCGGATTTGGAAATTAGTCTGACCAGCCCAAAAGAACAGAAGAATGGAAAGAAAGAGAGTCTGGTACAGCTTATTGTTCCGCCTCTTGTGATGCTGTGTGTGACAGCAGGAATCAGTATTTTAATGAAGCGTGGTTTATATGTGCTGATGTCAGCAGCAGGCACAGTGATGACAACAGTATTTACGGTGGTTAAATATATAACAGACCGTAAGGAAGAGCAGGAGAATAAAAGGCTCCGGGAGAAAACATATCGGGAATATCTGTTAAAGAAAAGAAAGGAAATATATGCAGCATATCAGAATGAAGAAGAGGCAAATCACTATAATTATCCGGAGGTAAAGGAGCTTGCCCGGATGGTTGGGCAGTACAGTCCAAGAATCTATGAGAGAAGCTCTAATGATGATGACTTCCTGAATGTATCTTTGGGACAGGTAATGGCAGATTGTCATTTCCGTATCCGCCTTTCTGCGGATGAATTAAAGGATAAACCGGATGAGCTGGAACTGGAAGCACAGGAATTGAAGCGGGAATTTTCAAAGATGAAACAGCCTGTTGTAGTAGATTTAAAGAAAGCACATCTGGGACTGGTGGGAGAGAAAAGCGTTATTCATGAGCAATTGAAATTACTTGTGGCACAGCTTACTTTTTTTCAGAGTTATCATGACCTTGAAATCGTAACAATTTATAATAACAGATTTGATGCTGATTTCCAGTGGATGCGTTGGTATCCACATTTACGGATACATGCGGTAAATGTGGTGGGAACTGTAAATTCAGAGCGGAAGAGAGACCAGATTCTTGGAAGCCTGCATCAGATGATTAAGAACCGGAAAAACAAATTAGAAGAGAGTAAGAAGGAAAGCCGTTTCCTGCCGCATCTTATATTTATTATAGATGAGCCAAAGTTAATTATGGACCATTCTATTATGGAATATCTGGATAAAGAAGGGGATAACCTTGGGTTTTCGATTATTTACACTACAAATATGAGAGCAAATCTGCCGGAGAATATCGGTACAATAGTTATGCTTCATAATTCCGGTCAGGCAACACTTCTGATGGAAGAGAAGGAAGAGAAAAATCTTTCCTTTGAATTGTCAGATACCAGCGGTATAAATCTGGAATGGATGGCAAGAAATTTAAGTACACTGGAACATATGCAGGGAATCAGTGCACAGATACCGGAGAGCATTACATTTTTTGAAATGTATCAGGTGGAGCATCCGGAGGAACTGGATATTGCAAAACGATGGAAGAAAAATCATGCAGCAAAGTCTCTGGCAGTTCCGCTTGGTGTAAGAGCCAAGGAAGATTATGTCAATCTTAATCTGCATGAAAAAGCCCATGGTCCCCATGGACTTGTAGCAGGAACGACAGGTTCCGGTAAATCGGAAATTATCCAGTCTTATATACTGTCCCTGGCAGTCAATTATCATCCGTATGAGGTGGCATTTTTACTGATTGATTATAAAGGTGGTGGAATGGCAGGATTATTCCGGAATCTGCCGCATCTGCTGGGAACAATCACCAATCTGGATGGAGCACAGAGCATGCGTGCCATGGCATCAATTAAGAGTGAACTGGCAAGAAGACAGAAAATATTCAGCAGCTATGATGTGAATCATATCAACGCATATCATAAGCTGTTCCAGAATGGAGAGGCAAAGGAACCACTGCCGCATTTATTCATTATCAGTGATGAGTTTGCAGAGCTGAAAAAGGAACAGCCGGATTTTATGACCGAACTGGTATCGGCGGCGCGAATCGGACGAAGCCTTGGTGTGCATCTGATACTGGCAACACAGAAACCAACCGGAGTCGTAGATGACCAGATCTGGACAAACTCCAAGTTTAAACTGGCACTTATGGTACAGAATGAGGCAGACAGTAAAGAAATATTAAAGACACCGGATGCCGCCAATATTACAATCCCCGGAAGAGCTTATCTTCAGGTTGGAAATAATGAAATCTATGAATTATTTCAGTCGGCATGGAGTGGAGCTTCTTATGTAAGTGAAAAGGAAGAGGAAAAAGTAGATGACAGAGTTTATCTGGTGAATGACCTTGGACAGGGTGAACTGATAAACGAAGATTTAAGTGATGAACATGCTTCCGGCGGCAATATGATGACGCAGCTGGATGCTACGGTAGATTATATCCACAGAGTATATGAGGCAATGGATACCGTGGAAGTAAAACGGCCGTGGATGCCACCACTGCCGGAACAGATTGTATCGGACCAGCAGGCAGAGAAAGGAAATGCATTAAATCTGACTGCACGGATTGGAAAGATAGATATTCCGGAAGAACAGCAGCAGGTGGAGTACCAGCTTGATTTTGCCACAGACGGAAATCTCTTATATATTGCTTCCGCAGGTTATGGAAAAACAGCATTTCTTACAACCGTGTTGTTGTCATTGGCAATGCATAACCGGGTAGAGAATCTGAACTTCTATATATTGGATTTTGGAAACAGTGGATTGATTCCATTGAACCGCCTGCATCATACGGCAGACTATATCAGTTTTGATGATACAGAACGATTCCGTAAATTCTGCAATCTTATACAGGCAGAGATAAAACGGCGTAAAAAATTACTGGCAGAACGGATGGTACAGAATTTTGAAGTATACAATCAGGTGGCAGAAAAGACATTAAAAGCAATAGTAATTGCTATTGACAATTATGATGTAGTCAAAGAACTGGGATATGAAGCGGAAGAATTTTTCCAGAAATTATCCAGAGATGGTACCGGACTTGGCATATATATGGCAGCAACAGCAACACGAAGTAATGCCATGAAGTATTCTACATATAACAATTTTAAGAATAAAGTGGCAGGTTATCTTTTCGATGAATCAGACTTGCATGTAATTGTGGGACGAAGTTCATATTCACAGTCAGAGATAAAGGGACGGACACTTATAAAATACAATGGACTGGTAAGTGTCATGCAGGTCTATGTCATGACTGCATTTACAGATGAACTGGAGTATAACCAGGGTATAGAAGCCTGTATTGAGCAGATAAATGCATGCTATCCGGATACTGTAGCACCGAGAATCCCGGTATTGCCGGATGAGTTAAATATCAGAACATTTATGGAAATGATAAAGAAACAGCATACAGCAGAAGAAAACGCTGCAGAGAAGGCAATCTGGCTGGGACTGAATAAAGAGAGTGTATTGCCGGAATGTATTCCGGCAGGTCTTACAACTCCATTTGTAATTCTGGGTGAGACTGCAAGAGGAAAGACGAATGCATTAAAGGTTATTTTAGAACAGATAACAGGAAGAGGAAAAGTATATTTATTAGACTCAAAAGATATGGAACTATATCATTACAGGTCCGGAGATGAGATTCATTATATCGGAGCAGATGGAATAGATGCGTTTCTTATGGAACTGGGGGGACTGGTGACTGTACGAAATCAGCAGCTGCAGCAGAAGATGAAGGAACATCCGGAACAGTTACCACGCCGTCTGGTTCAGGAACTGGATGCATGTTATGTCGTGGTAGATGAGTGGGATGACTTTGTAGAGGCAACGAAATTAAAAGCTGTATTGCTGGCACCGATATTGAGTGGGGCACTGTCCAGTGGAATCCAATTTATTCTTACAGCCAATTCCGGTAAATTAAAAGGATTTGATGAGATTACCAAATTTGCAAAAGCAACTACGGATGGTCTGCTGGTGGGTAACCCTGGTTCTTCAGGAATTTTTGGAACAGTTGCAGCAAAGGAATTGCCGCAGTTAAGTGATGGCCTGCTCTTCCATAATGGAGCATATGTGCGTATCCGCATACCGAAATGTGAAGACAGAGAAGAATAAAGAAAAATAAGCAGGAGGATAAAAAGATGGAACAGGAAAATATGGAGTTTTTGCCGTTAGGAAGTATTGTGCAGCTTAAAGGTGGCGTAAAGAAAATTATGATTATAGCAAGAGGTGCATTTGCAGTAGTCAAAGGTGAAAAAAGATATTTTGATTATGGGGCGTGTACCTATCCGGAAGGGGTTATAGGAGATGCACTGTTATATTTTCAGCATAAGGATATTCAGAAAGTAGTATATCGCGGTTATGAGGATGAAGACGAGAAGCTGATGCAGGAAAATATTAAAAACAATCTGAGTGTGCTGCAGGAGCAGCTATTGAAGAAAGAACAGGAAGCATAAGAAGGCGTCGGAGAGACGAGGAGGAAAGGATAAATGTCGAAGACAAAGAAAAGCTCTTCCGGCAGTAAAGGAAGTTCAACAACAAAGAAGAGTACAACCAGTACAGCGGAGATTAATCAGGTAAAACAGCAGTTAAACACAGTAAAGAGCAGTTTGCAGTTAGAAAGCAGCAGCCTGGCTCCCATGGAAGGAACACTTAATACATTAAAGGAACTGAAAGCGAGACTTGAGACAGCTATAGATACGCTGAGAAACCAGAAGGATGGTATTGAGGATAAATATACATTAGACAGTGGCTGGCGTGGAGATTTATATAATGCATCAATTTCTGCCTCCAGTGCATTGAAAACAGAATACGGAAATGTCTGTACCAATCTGGGATATGATCTGGATGCACTTTGTGATGAGATTACAAGAAGAGAGAATGAAATCTACAATAAGAATGAGTATATCGGCAAGCTGCAGAGCAGTTGGAACAGTCTTTGCAACTGGCTGGAAAAACATACTAATTAGGAGGGCATCATTATGCTGATAAAATTAGATACCAATGTTTATACATCAAAGGTACATTCTTTTTCAACG
>ENA-OXYB01000122-OXYB01000122.1-human-gut-metagenome-genome-assembly--contig:-NODE-122-length-28265-cov-16.153421_pt1 | contig 28265 bp, 27 predicted proteins | sample MGYA00244941_ERZ652754 | MGnify/ENA primary metagenome ERZ652754 (study PRJEB26926, sample SAMN06164654) | human gut metagenome | biome: ENVO:00009003; feature: ENVO:2100002; material: ENVO:00002003... | reverse complement strand
CAGTTCACCTTCACAGCTGTTGAGATGCGTCAGACTGGCATTGCGGATGTTACTGTGACCGAGCAGATAGTCGGTGGAAGTATGAAAATAGTCGGCTATTCTTACTAAAGTTGCATAGTCAGGTTCTTTCCCCTGATTGATATATCCATTCAGAGCAGAGGGAGAGATATGTAGTGCATCTGCAAGCTGCCGCTGGGTAATGTTAGCTTCTTCAATCAGATATCGTAACTTAGAACCGATATTCATATACAAACCTCATCTTTCGTAAATAATACCTCTATTTTAAAACATGTTAAAAAACCAGTGGCAAAAATAAACGAAAGATAAATTGTATCAACGGAGCACAAACTATTCACATATATAAATTAACACCAGCCACCATCTAAGGTAATAATCTGACCGGTGAGATATGGACTTTGTGATACGATAGCATAAGCAAGTTCAGCTGTTTCCACAGGTGTACCATATCTGCCGCAGGGAATTTCGGATTCTAAGTCAGCACGCTCTTCGGCAGAAAAACAGGCGTTCATGGAAGTATCAATGGTGCCACAGGCAATGGCATTGACAGAGATTCCACTGGGTGCCACCTCTTTGGCAAGTGCCTTTGTAAAGGAATTAACAGCTCCCTTGCTGGCGGAATAAGCAACCTCACAGGAGGCACCTACATTTCCCCAGACAGAAGAAATGTTAAGAATCCGACCTGATTTTTTGTGCAGCATATCTGGCAGAGCATATTTGCAGCAGGAAAAAACAGAAGAAAGATTGGTGTTTATAACGTGCTGCCATTGTTCATAAGTCATATCCTGCAGCAGACCGATGTGGGAGATTCCGGCATTGTTGATCAGAACATCAACCGAAAGGGACTGCTGGTGAATCATGGCAAACATATTGGCAATAAAATCCGGATCACTGACATCTCCGATAACCGGAAGAACCGTGACATGATATTTGTCCGAAAGTTCATCAGACAAAGCCTTAAGAGCAGTTTCGGAATGACAGCAATTTAAAATGAGCTGATAACCGTGGCGGGCAAATACTTCTGCGATAGCAGCACCGATGCCCCGGGAAGCTCCGGTAATTAAAACAGTATTCATAAGAAACAAATCCTTTCTGGTTTTTATCTGCATTAGAAAATGATAGCACAGATGAAAGCGTTAAAAAATACAGTTATATTTTAGACTTATTTTAGAATACAGGCAATCCCTTTTGAAAAATCCTGCAGATTTCCCGCTTTCAGAAAGATATTCGAAAAATTCTCTAAAAATACAGTAAATATTGCACAAAAAACTTGTAAATATTCGTACAAAATAGTATAATAAAACCATGATATCAGTCTGTATCAAATAAATGGCAAAGGGGTTGGACATCATGCGTATTACTATTTCAGGAAGAAACATCGAATTGACAGACGGTCTTAAGGCAGCAGTTGAGGACAAAATTGGAAAACTGGAGAAGTACTTTACTCCGGACACAGACGTATTTGTAACTTTGAGTGTAGAAAAGGAGAGACAGAAAATCGAGGTTACGATTCCTGTACCTGGACACATTATCCGTTCAGAGCAGGTAAGCAATGATATGTATGTATCAATTGATCTTGTAGAAGAGATTATTGAGAGACAGCTTAAAAAGTATAAGAATAAGATTATTACAAAACAGCAGAGCAACAGCAATTTCCGTAAGGAATATATTGAAAAAGAAGTGGAAGCAGATGATGAAATTAAAATCATCCGTACCAAGAAATTCGATATGAAACCAATGTATCCGGAAGATGCATGTGTTCAGATGGAATTATTAGGACATGATTTCTTTGTGTTCGTAAATGCAGAGGATGACAATGTAAACGTTGTATATAAGAGAAAAGGTAACACCTATGGTCTGATTGAACCGGAATTCTAGATATATAACGAAAAAGACTATCACCGGCAGTTCCTTATGGATAACTGGTAACAGACAGCGGTATCGCAGTTAACGTTTTGACAACAGGATTGACAAAACGCCAATAGCGGTACCGTTATTTTTATGCTACAGTAGTTATAATATATCGATAAGACATTTCTTTGGAACAGTCAATACGATGGGTTATGAGAAAAGGGAGGTTAGGAATTGGCTTGTTACAATCTTGGGGATTATATATGTGAATCCCGCAAACAGCTTGGCATTACACAGGAAGAACTTGCTTTTGGCATCTGTTCAACTGGAACTTTATCAAAAATTGAAAATGGATTTGTGGTACCAAAGCGGAAAAATTATGAAGCTATTATGCAGCGTCTTGGAAAGACAATGGGTATATGCAATATTCATGCAACGGCGGAAGAAATGGAATTATATGCCTATATGCGACAGCTGGTGCATGCAGTAGCAAATAATGATATGGAAGGCAGCAGGGAACTCTGGCAGAGACAACCGGAACATAAACAAGAGGATAAACTGACCAGACAGTTCTTTTCATATATAAAGGCGGTGCTGGACAGTAAGGAAGGAGTCCGTCCGGAACTTGTATATGCAAAGCTGGAAGAAGCGTTACATCTGACACATCCGGCGGGGCTGGCAAATCTGGCGCAGAAGCGGATGTTTACTTTTGAGGAAATCAACATTATCAACAGTATGGCGGTACAGAAACAGCGACTTGGTGAAAGAAAGCAGGCACTCCGCATCTGGATGCAGTTATCTGATTATCTGGAAGTAAGAAAAGTAGATGATGAAGAAAAAGAAAAGGTATATCCGATGATACTTTACAATGAAGCTAATCTTTTGTATGAGATGGAAATTTACAGAGAGGCGCTGGAATTATGCAATAAGGGTATCGATTATTGCACAAGGAGCAATAAATATATGGTATTGCCATATCTTTTGCTCTGCAAGTCCGGAATTTTAAAATGGATGGAGCAGCCGGAAGAAGCCATGGATGTACAGCAGTGTGCAGAGCATCTTTTTCAGGTGTTTGAAAATCATAATGCAAAGCCCGGAGAACCAATCTTGATTGCTTTGTGAGATTCTCTTGTCATTCTAAGAAAAAAAGGTATAATATACATATTGAAAAAAGAGATGTAATATACATATTTGAATCTGAAAGAAAGAAGGACATTAGAGAATGAATATCGTAGTTTTGGCAGGCGGCTTGAGCACAGAGCGTGATGTGTCTTTTAAAACAGGAGATATGGTAACAAAGGCATTGCGGAAGAATGGGCATCAGGTTATTCTTCTGGATGTGTTTATGGGATATGGAGAAGAAGAACAGGATATTACTGGAATTTTTGAACATCCAGAAGAAGCAAGTGTAAAAGTAACGGATATACCGGAGACGGCTCCGGATCTTGATAAGGTAAGAAAGAGTAGAAAAGACCAGTCTGCCTGCTTCTTTGGACCGAATGTAATTGCAATGTGCCGTATGGCAGATATTGTATTTATGGCATTACATGGAGAAAACGGAGAGAATGGTAAGATTCAGGCAGCCTTTGATTTGTTTGGAATCCGTTATACCGGAAGCGGCTATTTAAGCAGTGCGATTGCCATGAATAAAAATATGGCAAAGCAGTTTTTTGAAGCCAATGGAATCCCTTGTCCGAAGGGCATTTATATGAAGAAAAAGGACAGAAAAGACAGCCTGGCTGAAATCGGAATTACGTTGCCTTGCGTGGTAAAGCCATGTTGCGGTGGTTCCAGTATTGGGGTTTCCATTGTAAAAGAAGAAAGCAATTTTACAAAAGCATTGGATGATGCATTTTTCTGGGAAGACGAAATCTTAATTGAAGAGTATGTAGAGGGAAGAGAATTTTCAGTAGGTGTCATCAAAGGAAGAGCATTGCCGGTTATCGAGATTGCACCAAAAGAAGGATTTTACGATTATAAAAATAAGTATAAGGCTGGAAGCACAGTGGAAACCTGTCCGGCAGATATTAAAGACAGTGTGGCAAAAGAGATGCAGAAGCATGCAGTAAAAGTTGCGGAAGCGTTAGGCCTGGACACCTATTCCAGAATCGACTTCTTAGTCAATGCAAAAGATGAAGTATACTGCTTAGAGGCAAATACATTGCCTGGTATGACAGCAACCAGCTTACTGCCGCAGGAAGCCAAGGTAGAAGGAGTAAACTTCGAAGAGTTATGCCAGCGGCTGGTTGATATTTCCATGGAGAAATACGGAGCATAAGAAAGGGCAGAGAAGGCAGATATGAAGGAACTGACATTAGCACAGATTGCAGAAGCCTGCGGTGGAACATTAATAGGTGGAAATGAAGCAAAAGAATATACCGTAACCGGAGTAGAGATTGACAGCCGGAGAGTAAAGGCAGGAGATTTATTTGTTGCCATTCCGGGAGAAAAGGTCGATGGTCACAAATTTATTCCGGATGTATTAAAAAAAGGAGCATATGCACTGTCCCAGCAGAGTCTTGATGTAGATGGAGCTTATATTCTGGTGGAAGATACCGTAACTGCCATGAAGCGTCTGGCACGTTTCTATCGGAGTACTCTTGACATTAAAGTAGTGGGAATTACCGGAAGTGTTGGAAAGACCAGTACCAAAGAAATGATTGCATCTGTACTGGACACAAAATTCCGGGTACATAAGACACAGGGGAATTTTAATAATGGAATTGGTCTGCCACTGACTATTTTTCAGATTGAAAAAGAGCATCAGGTTGCAGTTCTGGAAATGGGAATTTCTGAATTTGGCGAGATGCATGAACTGGCAGATATGGCGCAGCCGGATATTATGGTTATTACCAATATCGGGTTATGTCATCTGGAGAATTTGAAAACCAGAGATGGAATCTTAAAAGCAAAGACAGAAAGCTTTGCCCATTTGAAACCGGATGGTGTTGTGATATTAAATGGAGATGATGACAAACTTTCAACTGTAGAGCAGGTGGCAGGAAGAAAGCCTGTATTTTATGGAATCAAGGGAAGGAATCTCTGCGAGACTTCTGTCTGTGCAGATGCAGTTACAGAGCATGGCTTAGAAGGAATGACAGCAGAATTCCACACTTCACAGGGAGACATGGAAGTATTTATTCCAATTCCGGGAGAACATAATGTATATAATGCACTGGCAGCAACCTGCGTGGCAGAACAGTTAGGCCTTTCCATGGATGAAATTAAATGTGGAATTGCAGCCGCTTCCACCATCAGCGGAAGAACTAATCTGATTCACACAAAGGGCATGACGGTTATTGATGACTGCTACAATGCGAATCCGGTTTCCATGAAGGCATCTTTGGATGTCCTGTCTAAGGCAGGGGGACGAAAGATAGCGGTTCTTGGAGATATGGGTGAATTAGGCGAGGATGAAAAACAGCTTCATTATGAAGCGGGAACCTATGCCGGAACACTGCCGATTGATTTGTTATTCTGTGTTGGAACATTATCCGGGAAACTGGCAGAAGGAGCGAAGAAACAGAATCCGGCTCTGACCGTAAAACACTATGCAACCCGTGAGGAGATGACAGAAGAACTTCTTGCTACCGTAAAAGAAGGAGATACTGTTTTAGTCAAGGCATCCCATTTTATGGAATTCCCGAAAGTGGTGGCAGCATTAACCGAAGCATAAGAAAATGTTTTTTTAAATGGTAAATACAGGAAGTGTCTGATAATAATATAGAAAAATGAAAAAAGAAACTGTAACTTTGAAGTATAGTCATCAAAGCTACAGTTTCTTTTTTCGTCAATATTTGCTATTTAAAGATATTTCCGGTTATCTGCCAGCAGCTCATGTACCGTATTCTGTGTATAGGCAGCAAGATGTTTACGGTCATCAGCAGAAAGCTGGTCTAAATAAATCGGAGTACCATACTGCAGGATAACATGGGTAGGTTTTACCTTTGGAAAATGATTTTCCAGAATATCAGCAGAATTGGTGATTGCCATAGGAACAATCGGACATCCGGTTTTCTCAGAGAGCTTTAGGCTTCCGGCTTTGAAAGGAAGCATTTCGTCCTCAGTCTTGTTTCTGGTACCTTCCGGGAAGATACACATGGAAATGCCGGCTTTAATCTGGTCGATACCGGTCAGGATGGTTTTTAAGCCCTTCTTCATATCGGTACGGTCTAAGAAGAGGCAGTAGAGCCGCTTCATCCAGATGTTTAAAAGAGGAACTTTTCCCATGGTGTCTTTGGCAATGTAACCGGTGAGTCTCGGACATCTGGAATAAGTGATAATAATGTCAAAATAACTTCTATGGTTTCCGATATAAAGAACCGGAACATCTTTTGGAACATTTTCTTCCCCGATTACAGTCAGCTTAACGCCACAGATAAACATAATCACACGGAATGCCCACTGCACCATGCGAAGACTGCTGATATCGGCGGCATGGCGGTTGCATTTACGGATAATCCATTCTACAAAGAGAACTGGAATACCAAGAATCAGGTAAAGAACAGCAAATAAAAGTGCAAGAATTGCTCGTATCATAGAGATAGAATTCCTTTCTGGATATAAATTTCAAAAACAAAATACTGATTTCTTTCCCTATTATAGCGGTAAAACTTAAGAATTACAACATGATAATCCGGATTTTGGAATAGAATGAAAAGAATAAAAACAGGGAGAAGAAAGTGAAACGGAAAACAATAGAAGCAAGGAAAGCTGTCCGGAGTGTCATCGGTCTGCTTGCGGCGGCATGGATTGGACTGGCAGCAGCAGGCTGCGGTATCGAAGATACCAATGGCAGTAAAATAGAAGACGTGGAATTTACCGTGTTAGAAGAGGAAGCAGTGCCGGAAGAATTGAAGCAGGAAATTGAAGAACGAAAGGAAATGGATTTCAAGCTGACTTATGAAGATAACGGAAAACTCTATATTGCAAGGGGTTATGGAGAGAAGGAAACGGGAGGCTACAGCATTTCCGTAAAAGATGTTTATCTGACTCAGAATGCCCTCTGTTTTGTTACAACGCTGATTGGCCCGGGGGAGAATGAGACGGTGGCAAAGGCACCAAGTTTCCCATATATTGTGGTTGAGGTGACAAAATGTGACAAGAACGTGTTGTTTGAGTGAAAAAATGGTACTTTTTTCCCTTTGACAGCATTTTAACACGGTGATATACTAAAGAGCGTGGATAAAAAAGGAGGAACTGGTATATGCAGAGAGCAGATATTAACAGAGTCCGGGCATCCGTGCATCAGCAGTGCGGTAGCAGTGTAATGATTCAACTGGACAGAGGTCGTAATAAAGTAGATGTACAGCGTGGTGTAATACAGAATGCTTATCCGAGTGTATTCACGATTCTTGTAGATGATGAAAGAGAAGGCAATCCGCCACAGTTATTATCTTTCAGTTATACAGATATCATCACAAGAGATATCCGAATGAAATTATGTTAGAAGAATAAAGTCCCTTTTTCCTGAATAAAATGAAATAACATTCAGGAAGGGGATTTTTTTAGTGGAAATAAAGAAACAGAACATACATATGAATTATGAAAAAGCCAGTGCCATGAGTCAGATTACTCTGGATGATGATTACAATCTACCGGATTATCGGCCGGATATTGTAAAAGTACTGAAAGAAAAAGGTGAAATCCGCTTTGATGAGATACAGGTAAAAGAAGGACGTATTTATGTGAAGGGGAATCTTATCTTTTATGTGCTCTACCGCAGCGATATGGAGGAGCATAAATTAGACTGCCTGCGGGGACAGATTCCATTTGAAGAAACCATCAGTATGGATGGAGTGAATGAATTAGATCCGGTGGACGTCACAGCAGAACTGGAAGACATTAATATCGGGATTATTAATTCCAGAAAATTAAGTGTTCGTGCACTGGTGATGCTGAAGGCAGAAATGCGGATGCGCAAGGAGACGGAACTGATTACGGGAGTAGCCATGGAACATCCGTTGGAAATCCTTCAGAACAGGCATAATATTCTGGAATTGGAAACCTGTAAGAAAGATAATTACCGGTTGAAACAGGAAATAGAGTTGCCCCAGAGCAAGCCAGATGTAGAACAGATTTTATGGAAAAGTGTGCAGCTTCGGGGTGTGGAAACGAGGTTACGAGAAGAAAAAATCCAGCTTACCGGAGAAATAAGACTGTTTTTGCTATATTATGCCCAGAAAGAAGAACGCCGGTTAGAATGGATAGAAGAGACGATACCACTGAACGGAGAACTTGCCTGCGAGGGATGCAGTGAGGAAAAAATCTATCGGATTCAGGTAACACCTGCCAGTGTGGAAGTAGAGGTCAGACCGGATTATGATGGAGAAGACCGGAAAATCAGTCTGGATATGACGTTAGAATTAGATATCTGTATCTGGAAGGAAACAGAGACAGATGTGGTAGAGGACGTATATTCGCTGCGGGAAGAGATGACACCAGCTTATGAAGAAGTTACCATGAGCAGGCTGCTGGCAAAGAATTATGCAAAATGCCGGTTGACAGACCACATGAATTTAAAGAAGAATCAGGAGAATATCCTGCAGATTTGTTCCTGCGAAGGAATGGCATTTATTGACCATGTGGAGCCACAGGCAGACGGTCTTAAAGTGGAAGGAAGCCTGAATGTGGAAATCCTTTATGTAACCACGGACGATGCCATGCCGATTGGAACCTGCCGGGAGACATTTCCTTTTGAACAGCTGATTGAAGTCCCGGAAATGACAGACGATATGAACTATGAACTGGAAGCGGGAATCGAGCAGTTGTCAGCGATTCTTTTAGACAATACCCAGATTGAGGTAAAGGCAGTACTGAATCTGAATCTGATTGCATTTTCACAGGAGAACATCCAGAAAATGGATGAAATCAGAATTACAGAACGGGATATGGAAGAATTACAGAGACAGCCAGGAATTACCGGATATATTGTAAGAGAGGGGGACAGTCTCTGGAAAATTGCCAAGGCAAATCATACGACTATTTCCCAGTTAATGGAAACCAACGACTTAAAGAGTGAAGAAATTCAAAAAGGCGATAAATTGTTAATTGTAAAGATGGTATCATGATGTTATACTAAGATGATAGGAAATATACAAAAGTGGAAGGAGCAGAAATATGCACAGAAAAAAACATATGTGGAAAATGCGGTTGGTTGCAGCAGGACTGGTAGCAATTCTTGGAATTTCATGTTTTCAAAGTGCGTCAGCAAGCGCTCTTTCAAAGGCTAAAAACAAGAAGAGTGAAGCACAGACCGCATTGGATAATGCCAATGCGGATATAGAGAATATACAGAGCCAGCAGCAGGAACTGCAGTCCCAGATTGATGCACTGGATGCAGATCTGGTAAATATTATTATGAACTTAGATATTCTGGAAGGGGAACTTTCGGATAAGCAGACTGAACTGGATAATGTGACAGCACAGCTTGCACAGGCGCAGGAAGATGAACAGAACCAGTACGATGCTATGAAAAAGCGTATCGTATATATGTATGAGAATGGGGATGACAGTTATATTGAGGCACTGGTGGGCGCAACAGATTTCTCCGATTTACTGAATCGTCTGGAATATGCCCAGCAGATTTATGATTATGACAGAAATCTTCTGACGCAGTATCAGGAGACAGTGCAGCAGGTAGCTGACCTTAAGAGTCAGGTGGAGACAGAGAAGGCAGAGTTAGAGGAAGTGCAGCAGTCTTATCAGGAACAGCAGGCTTCTTATGAAAGCATGATTGCAGAGAAACAGTCTCAGATGTCTGATTTTGATACCCAGCTTGCATCAGCCCAGAGTCTTGCAGCCCAGTATAAAGCTACTGTTGATGAGCAGAATGAAATCATAAGACAGGAGCAGGCAGCTGCAGCAGCTGCCGCTGCTCAGAATAATAATAAAGGCAATAATACAACAACTGCTAACAATAATAATGGAAATACAACGGGAAATAATAATGGCAGCAATACCGGAGGTGACAGCACTACTGGTGGCAGTACAGGGGGAGGTGGATTGAATCCTCCTTTTAGTACATCAGTAAGTGGAAGTGATGTCGTATCCTATGCCTGCCAGTTTATTGGAAACCCGTATGTATGGGGCGGCGAGAGTCTCACCAATGGAGCGGACTGTTCCGGATTTATCAAGAGCGTTTATGCCAACTTTGGAATCAGCCTGCCACACAGTTCTGTGGCATTGCAGCGGGCAGGAAGTGAAGTGAGCTATGAGAATGCCCAGCCAGGTGACATTGTCTGCTATGCCGGTCATGTGGCAATTTATATGGGCGGAGGGCAGATTGTCCATGCAAGTTCACCGTCTACCGGCATTAAGACAGGCTCAGCAACTTATCGAAGCATTATATCTGTCCGGCGTGTATTGTAAAAAGTTATCAATAAAGAAGAGAAATGATAAAAATTCCCCGCAGTAAGTAAACTACTGCGGGTTTTTAAGAACTTGTAAAATCTTTCAAGTTGCGTATAATGAAAAAGTAGAAAATATTTTAGGAGGAATAAGAAATGCAGATAGAACAGTTACAAAAAGAAATGATAGCAGCAATGAAGGCAAAAGATAAACCAAGAAAAGATGCAATTTCTTCGCTGGTTTCTGCAGTGAAGAAAACAGCAATTGATGAAGGCTGTCGTGATGACATAAAAGAAGAATTAGTAAACCGTGTGATTTTAAAAGAAATGAAGACCGTAAAAGAACAGATTGATTCCTGTCCGGCAGAAAGAACAGATTTACTTGCGGAATATCAGCAGCGTTATGACATTATGAGCGAATATGCACCGGCAATGCTTTCTGAGGAAGAAGTACGTAAGATTCTGACAGAAAAATTTGCAGATGTCATTGCAACCAAAAATAAAGGTCAGATTATGAAAACAGTTATGCCGGAGTTAAAAGGCAAGGCAGATGGAAAATTAATCGGACAGGTTGTAGCAGAGCTTTGCAAATAGGATAGTGTATGAGTGAAAATAAATCACAGAAGAAGCGCATATGGTTCATTACAATACTGATTCTACTGGTACTGTTATTAATCAGTCTCTTTGCTTCCGAACGAAGGGGGAAGATTGTATACAGGGAGTATCTTTCCGAAGATATCCTGACAGTAGATGGAGAAAAACTGCAGCTTGGGGATCTGGCAATGTATATCGCTTATGAGGAACTGAAGGTAGAAGATGAGGCAGCAGCCTATGATTATTATGATACGAATAAGTATTGGAATCTTCATACCAGTGGAAGGTTTGTAAAAGAAGTAGCAAAGACCCATGTCATCGAAATGGCAGTACATGATGAAATCTTTTACAGGCAGGCAATGGCAGAGAAACTGACGCTGGATGAAAAAGAAGAAGAACAGCTTCGTAGCCGTCAGGAGGATTTCTGGACGGATATGACAGAGGAACAGCAGGAAAGACTGGGCGTTGATAAAGCAGAGATAGATCGTCAGTTAGAGAAAGCTGCATTGGCACAGAAATATCAGAATCAGATAGCAACAGAGAATAACAGTGATTTTGACGGTTACAGTGCCGGGGCAGAGCCATATGAGCAGATTTTAAAAGAACATAAGTATAAACTGAATGAGAAGCTCTGGGACAGAGTGGATTTTGGGAATATCATATTGAATCATTAGAATGGAAGGAATTAGAAATGTCTGTAAAAATAGGTAGAAATGATCCCTGCTGGTGTGGCAGTGGAAGAAAGTATAAGACATGCCATCAGTCATTTGATGAAAAAATTGAAAAGTATCGTGAGGCAGGCTGTATTGTGCCAACCCATGATTTGATTAAGACACCGAAGGATATCGAAGGTATCAGGGAAAGTGCCAAAATTAATGTGGCAGTACTGGATTATGTGGCTGAGCATATCAAAGCCGGCATGAGTACAGAAGAAATTGACCGTATGGTATATGAGAAAACAACAGCTATGGGTGGAATTCCGGCACCACTTAATTATCAAGGATTTCCGAAGAGCGTCTGTACGTCAATTAATGAAGAAGTATGCCATGGTATTCCATCGGAGGATATTATTTTAAAGGATGGCGATATCATTAATGTGGATGTTTCCACAATATTAGATGGATATTTTTCTGATTCCTCCAGAATGTTTCTGATTGGAGATGTCAGTGAAGAAAAGAAGCGTCTTGTCCAGGTAACGAAAGAATGTGTGGAAGAAGGCTTAAAAGCGGTAAAACCATGGGGCTTTTTAGGAGATATGGGGCAGGCAGTGCATGACCATGCTTATGAAAATGGCTATACTATCGTAAGAGAAATCGGTGGACATGGGGTTGGAAAAGAATTCCACGAAGAGCCATGGGTTGGCTATCACAGCAAGAGAGGAACCGAGATGCTCTTAGTTCCGGGCATGATGTTTACGATTGAGCCAATGGTAAATATGGGAAAAGAAGCTATCTACATAGATGACGAAAATAACTGGACCGTGTATACAGAAGACGGACTTCCAAGTGCCCAGTGGGAGATTCAGGTTCTGGTAACCGAAGAGGGAACCGAAGTTATTTCCTGGTAGGTATCTCTTAAAAAAGCTATTTTTGAAAGAAAAACCGGATGGAAAGTTTCTCATTCTGGTAAGCGCAAAGATGCTTATAGATAACAAGCAGTGCAATTCCAAGGCAGGCAAAGTCAATGGAGAGAACCGGCACAAAGAGAAAGACCAGAAGGCAGAATACGCCAAAGGTAATAATGGACCGGAAAAGATGTGGCCGGATAATTAAGACCACAGAAAAAAGAATATAAGCGGCTGCAAGGAAAAGAACCGGAAGAACAACCGGAAAGATTCCAAGCAGTACACCAAAGGAGACGGCAATGGCTTTGCCGCCTTTTTTGTTACTGTTTTTCGGATGAAACTGCAATGGGAACGCATGTCCGAGAACCGGTGCTATCAGAATCGGAATCATGTATGGAGTGTCAATATCCAATGTCCGTAGGGCAAGTACGACCGGGAAAAAGCCCTTGAAAAGTTCCAAAAGGAGCGCAAGAATACCAGCCCGGAATCCGCCGTACACAAAGGCATTGGCAGTGCCGGGATTTCCATCCGGACTTAATGCACAGATATCTTTCTGGAATAATATCTTCGGAATCCAGTAGGCATAGAGTATGCTGCCGCTGAGATAGCCGGCGATGGAAAAAAAGATGCAGGTGATAATTGACTGGTTCATATAAAGGCTCCTTTTCTTTTCGATAAACAGGTGATTGCGGAAGGAGATTGATTTTGTATAAAGGAATTTTGCGGTATTCCATATGCATTGATTTTCCGATGATGAAATACCACCGTTCTAAGTAGTTCATTTTTCTTTTTCTGATAAAAACAGTCTTTTCCATGTTTAACAGAATCCTGGTACTGTTCGTCAAAGTACGGATGCCTGGTAAGGACTGTTAGGGGCACTTGGAATTTCGTCTGGCAACAGGCAACGCTGGTACAGGGATGTACCAGCGAGGCACAGTTGAACATGGATGTGAATTTGTGCCGGTTGCCAGATGAAAATAGCATGATGTCGAAATTCCTAGTGCCCCTTGCAGGCTTTATGTGGCATCCGCTTTTGACGGACAGTGCCGAGATTCTGTCAAAGCAAGCGAAAAGACAGTTTATAATCAAGAAAAATGAACCACTAAGAATGGTTGGCATTTCACATCCAGGAAAATCAGATGTACATGGAATGCCACAAAATTTCCTATTAAAATCTTTTCTCCTGCTTCCGCAATCACTTGTTTGAATAAAAGCAATTGTCGCTATTTTTCAGACAGTGATTCTAACAGGTCTACAATGCGTTCTGCTGCATCGGATTTCTGTTCCCGGAGCTGTGCGGTATGCATTTCCTCCTGTAAATCATGGCTTCGCATCAGCAGCTTTCCAAGGCGAATCTGTTCTATCATGTATTTAGAGGCATAGGAAATGCCACGGTCTACGAAAAATGCACTGTTTGCGGTTTCACAGCCTGGAATCGGTGCGGTATGGATAGTTGGAATTCCCTTTACCAAAGTTTCGGTAGAGGTAAGTCCGCCCGGTTTGGTAAAGATGACATCACAGGCATCCATATAAAGGGAGACATGTCTGGTGTAGCCTAAGACATGAACCCGCGGGCAATGTCTGAATTCTTTGGTGAGAACTGACTGTAATTTCTTATTGTTTCCACAGATAATTACAATGTGTTCGTCATTTTTACACTGCTTATAAAGTGCCATGGCAAAGACTGCCAGTTTTCCAAATCCCATACTTCCACTCATAATGAGAAAGGTAGGAGAATCAGCATCTAGGTGGCATTTGCGGCGGGCAATGTCCTTTGGTGTATGTTTGGCAAAGGCGTGGCGTACCGGAATACCGTAAGGCAGTAATTTTTCCTTTGGAACACCACGTTTTATATATTCGTCTACTAAATCCTCATGGGGAATAACATAGTAGTCGCAGTTGGTTTCCTCCCAGAAAGGGATGCAGGTATAATCGGTTCCGATAGCGACTGCTTTTACCGGCAGCATGTTGTGTTTCTTCATATAGGTAATGGTCTCTGCCGGGTAAAGGTGCGGCATCACCACAATGTCATAATTTCCTTCTTCGATGAGGGATGCAAGCGGTTTCGCCAGCTTTGCATTTGCCCAGTAAACCGGAGATTTAAAATGGCGGTTACTGATAAGCATTCCCAGTTTATAAATGAAACCGAAAAACCACGGTAGATGCTTTACAATCCCAATATAAAGTCCGCTGATAAGGCGTGAAGTATGTCTTTTGCCAAGCTGCATGGCATCAACGAAATTTACTTCGTGTCCCCTTGCTAAAGCTGCTTCTTCCACGGCATGACCGGCGGCGTTATGTCCTTCTCCTGTGTTGCAGGATAAAATCAGAATTTTCACAAAAAATCCCCTTTCCGAACTTTTCTTTCGTATAGAACATCTTAATATATTTGCAACAAAATAGCAACTTTTCATAAAATTTTATAACCAAAAACGAAACATTTTATAAAAAATTGCTTGTATTTCTGGCAGTATAAATTTATAATAAAAAAGTGTTTTTTAAAACAGAGGGCAGTAAATAGAAAGAAGGGTATTAAGATGAAAAAAATAGAAGAATATGTAAGAAGTATACCGGATTTTCCAGAGCCGGGAATTATTTTCAGAGATATTACTTCCGTATTGCAGGATGCAGACGGACTTCAGCTTGCAATAGATTCCATGATCAAGCTTTTAGATGGTGTGGACTTTGATGTAGTTGCCGGTACAGAATCCAGAGGATTTATTTTCGGAGTACCAATTGCTTACGAAATGCATAAACCGTTTGTACCGGTTCGTAAAAAAGGAAAATTACCATGTGAGACCATTTCACAGTCTTATGATTTAGAGTATGGACAGGCTACTATTGAGATGCACAAGGATTCCATCAAACCGGGGCAGAAGGTTGTTTTAGTAGATGACTTAATCGCAACCGGCGGAACCATTGAAGCTGCTATCAAATTAGTAGAGCAGCTTGGCGGAGAAGTAGTTAAGGTCATTTTCTTAATGGAACTGGCTGGATTAAAGGGAAGAGAGCGTTTGAAGGGTTATGATGTTGCTTCTGTAATTACATATGAAGGAAAATAATTTACAGAAGAGAAGTTTAACATGACTTATTGCCAGAGAGGCTGGCTTTAGGTATAAAAAACAATTTGGAGGAAGAAAAATGTTAGAGAAAATGTTCAAATTCAAAGAGAACAACACTAACGTCAAGACAGAAGTAATTGCAGGTCTTACCACATTTATGACAATGGCTTACATCCTGGCAGTTAACCCGAACCTGTTATCTGCTGCTGGCATGGATCCTACTGCAGTTTTGATTGCAACCTGTCTTGCATCCTTTATCGGAACACTTGCAATGGCTTTGATGGCTAATTATCCATTTGCATTAGCTCCTGGTATGGGATTGAATGCATATTTCGCATTTACAGTATGTGGAAATATGGGTTATGACTGGAGAGTCGCATTAATGGCAGTGTTCATTGAAGGTATCATCTTTATCGTACTTTCACTGACCAACGTACGTGAGGCAATTTTCAATGCCATTCCTGCTACACTGAAAAAAGGTGTAAGTGCCGGTATTGGTTTGTTTATCGCTTTCATCGGTTTACAGGGTGCTCACATTGTTGTTGACAACAGCTCTACTTTATTATCTTATGTTAAATTTACAGAGAACTGGCATACAGAAGGAATCTGTGCTTTGCTTGCACTGATTGGTTTACTTCTTACCATTATCTTATATGTAAAAAATGTAAAAGGTTCCATCCTTATTGGAATCCTTGCTACATGGATTCTTGGTATGATCTGCCAGGCAGCAGGTATCTATCAGATTGATGCAGAAGCTGGATTCTATTCTTTATATCCTACATTTGCAATGACAGACTTCACCAAAATCGGAGAAACCTTTGGACAGTGTTTCAAAGCTGACTTTACCGGTGTAGGTATTGTTAACTTTATCGTAGTATTATTATCCTTCTTATTTGTAGATATGTTTGATACTATCGGAACATTAATCGGTGTTTCTGATAAAGCTGGTATGTTAGACAAAGAAGGAAAGCTTCCAAGAGTTAAAAATGCATTATTAGCTGACGCTATCGCAACATCCGCTGGTGCTGTTCTTGGTACTTCTACAACCACAACTTTCGTAGAGAGTTCTGCTGGTGTAGGTGCAGGTGCCAGAACCGGTTTTGCATCTGTTGTAACCGGATTCATGTTCCTGATTGCAATCTTATTTGCACCAATCTTTACAGCAATCCCAGGATTTGCTACCGCTCCTGCATTAATCTTCGTTGGATTCCTTATGGTATCTGCAATCGTTAAGATTGACTTCAACGATGTTACAGAAGCAGCTCCTGCATACCTTTGCTTAATTGCTATGCCTCTTATGTACAGCATTGCAGAAGGTATCGCAATCGGTGTTATCTCTTACGTTATCATCAACTTAATCTGTGGTAAAGCTAAGAAAATTACTCCGCTGATGTATATTCTTGCAGTATTATTCATTTGTAAGTATATCTTCCTGTAAGAGGAGATTAAATTAAATAAAACAATTTGAAGCAGACATTTATTACCATTTAAGGTGGTGATTTATGTCTGCTTTTTTTGTGCAAAAAACTTCCGAAGAACATTTGGCATCATTGAAATCCCCTTCTCGTCAAAATCCACAAATTCAGGAAACCAATTTTGGTAATTCAGTTTCTTGTAACGAAAATCCCAAGGTGTTACAATTAAGGAAACCGAAAAATAAAAAGTAGTTTCCATAGAGAACAGGGGTAGTGAACATGGAATTGAGAGAGAAAATATTGCAGGGCACGATGCAGGCATTTAACCAGAAGGGATTGAAATTTACCATGGATGATATCGCCCACATTCTTGGTATCAGCAAGAAAACGATTTATCAGGTATTTGCAGATAAAGAGGCGCTATTTCTTGCCATGGTGGATTATCTGTTTGACTGCATCAAGGAAAGTGAACGGGAAGTTATGGCAGACGAAAGCCTTGGAACTTTAGAAAAAATACGGAAAATCTTAGGGGTAATGCCGGAGAGTTATAAGGAAATTGATTTCCGGCAGATGTATTTATTAAAAGATAAATTTCCGGAAATCTATCATCAGGTGGAACTTCGGTTAGAGACCGGCTGGGAGACCACCATTGCGTTATTGGAACAGGGCATGGAGGAAGGTGTAATCCGCCGCATCAACATACCGATTTTAAAGATGATGCTGGAAGCCTCCTTAGAGCAGTTCTTCCAGAGAGACATCCTGATTCAGAGCAAACTTTCCTATGGAGAAGCATTAGAAGAAGTAGTGAATATTCTGGTGGATGGAATTACTACGAGGCAATAGATATGTGCGAATAGAGATGCATGAATAGAAATACACCAGTAGAAAGAGCGAGGAAAAGGTATGAGAGAAAAATACTATTTGGACAATGACTGGTATTTTAGTGAGAAATGGGAAGCAGCACAAAGCAACGCAGAATATGACGAAGCAGCGATGCAGAGCGTGCGGATTCCCCATACGGTAAAGGAACTGCCTTTTCACTATTTTGATGAGCATGCGTATCAGATGGTAAGCGGCTACCGCAGACACCTTTTGGTGAAGAAAGAGTGGGAAGGAAAAGTAGTACGGCTGACCTTTGAAGGAGTTGCCCATGACAGTGAAGTCTTTGTAAATGGAAAGAAAGCAGGTGCACACCATTGCGGATATACGGCATTTACCATTGATATTTCAGCACTGCTTTATTATGGGGAAGATAATATCATTGCGGTGCGGGTAGACAGCAATGAGAATCTGAATGTTCCGCCCTTTGGATTTGTCATTGATTATATGACTTACGGTGGAGTTTACCGGGATGTGTACCTTGAGATAAATGAGGAAAGCTATCTTGCAGATGTATTTTTAAAACCACAGGTGGAGCTGGAAACGAAGAAGGGAACACTGCTATCGGAAATCACGCTGGCAGGAAACGAAGAAAACCTGTTGTTACGGCAGAACATCCGGAAAAAAGGTGAAGAGGAATACCGTCTGGTTGGAGAGAAAACTTTTTCTGAAATTCCTACGCAGGAGGGAAAGAAAACACTTGCATTTCCGGCAGGAATCGTATCCCTATGGGAGGTAGAGAATCCGGCGTTATATGAAGTAAAGACCCAGCTTGTAACCGGAAATAATATAATCGATGAGGTTGTAACAACGGTGGGCTTTCGTCAGGCAGTATTCCAAAAAGATGGCTTTTACTTAAATGGACATAAGCTTCGAATTCGGGGACTAAACCGTCATCAGAGTTATCCTTATGTGGGTTATGCCATGCCGGCTTCCATACAGAGGATGGATGCGGAAGTATTAAAGAAAGAGTTAGGGTTGAATGCAGTGCGGACATCCCATTATCCGCAGTCACAGGAATTTATAAACCGGTGCGATGAGCTGGGGCTTATGGTATTTACCGAGATTCCGGGCTGGCAGCATATCGGCGATGAAGCATGGAAAGCGCAGGCTGTGGAAAATGTAAAAGACATGGTGATACAGTACCGCAACCATCCATCCATTATTCTCTGGGGAGTGCGGATTAATGAATCGCAGGATGACGATGAATTTTACCGCCGCACCAATGCAATAGCACATAAGTTAGATGATACCAGACAGACTGGTGGCGTGCGGGCACATAAAAAGAGCAGTCTTTTGGAGGATGTATATACCTATAATGATTTTGTACACAATGGTCTGAACAAAGGCTGTGAGCATAAGAAGGATGTGACATCCGATATAGAAAAACCGTATCTTATCACGGAATATAACGGACATATGTATTCCACCAAATCCTTCGACTGGGAAGAACATCGTATGTGGCATGCACTCCGCCACGCCAGTGTACTGGATGCAGTAGCAGGAGAAGAGGACATTGCCGGAAGCTTCGGATGGTGTATGGCAGATTATAATACACATAAAGATTTCGGTAGTGGAGACAGAATTTGCTATCACGGAGTCTTAGACATGTTTCGTAATCCGAAAATGGCGGCGGATGTGTATGCCTGCCAGCAGGAAGAAAGACCGGTATTAGCCTTAAGTTCAACGATGGATATTGGAGAACATCCAGCCTGCAACCGGGGCGAGACTTATATTTTTACCAATGCAGACAGTGTTAAAATGTACAAAAATGACCGGTTTACCAAGGAATATAAGAAAACGGATTCTCCATATAAGAATCTGAAACATGGTCCGGTTCCAATTGATGATTACATTGGAAATGCCATCGAAGAGGGAGAGGATTTCGCACCGAAACAGGCTGCAATGGTAAAAGAAGTTTTGAATCTGGCGGCACGCTATGGCATGAATCATCTGCCGAAAAGAGCATATTATCTGGCGGCAAAACTGATGCTTTTTTATCATATGAAGATGGAGGATGCGGTTGCACTTTATAACAAGTATGTCGGGGACTGGGGCGGACAATCCATGGTATATAAGTTAGAAGCCATAAAGGATGGTAAGGTGGTCAAAACTTTAGTAAGGGAGCCGGTACAGAAGGTGCAGTATCAGATTACGGTCAGCAGTCAGAAATTAAAAGAAACACATACCTATGATGTGGCTGCGGTAAGAATACAGGCAGTGGATGAAAATGGAAATCTGTTGCCATATTTTCAGGAGCCAGTGCAGCTAAAATGTGAGGGAGCATTAGAACTCATCGGACCGGACATCATCAGCCTGCAGGGCGGTATGGGCGGCACTTATGTAAAGACCATAGGAAAGACCGGAAGCGGAAAACTTATGATAAGCAGCCGCCAGGCAGGAACCAGAGAAATTACATTTGAAATAGAATAAGGGAGTATAACGATAAGGAGGGTATCTATGAAGGAGAAATCAAGAGAAATCTTCGGAAACAAAATGCCGCAGAAGGTATATCGGAAAGCGGTAAAGAGTAAGAAGAAGTTTCAAAAGAAATTCGGGGATGACAGCAAGGTGGATTATCCGGTGGTGTTAAAAGAAAATGCGCATATCGGAGATTCCCTTGGCGTTGTGGATGTGCTGCTGCCGGAGCAGAAAGAGGCTTCGAAACTGGAATTTGACAAAGAGAAGGGAATCATTGTAGGAAATATCCGTATGGGGTTTGGACATTACCGGATTTCCATGGCAATTGCATCTGCAGCAAAATCCATGGGCTACACACCATACTGGATGGACCTAAATTCCTATCCTAGGACTACCTGCACGAAGGTCATTGGCGCACAGAATGATTTGTATTCTCTGGGTTCTAGACTTTCTGGTAAGAGTAAACTCTTTAATAAACTGGTGTGGGAGCCAATGAATTATGAAGGGTTCCGGAAGCTTTCCTATAATGCTTCTGACCAGAAAAATGCAGAGCTTATGGCTCCGGTTTACCGGAATGTACCAAAGGAAATTCCGGTGGTAGCAACCCATGTGTGGCCGGCACAGGCAGCTATACATGCCGGCATGAAATATGTAGTCAATGCGATTCCGGATAACTGGCCGATGGCATTGCATTTATCCGAAGGAAGCCTTCATACAGTTCAGACTCATTATGCGTATCAGGGCTATCGGATTTTAAATGGCATGCAGGGAAAAGATGTCTTAAATCCTATGCCGGAAAAAGATCTTATATACACGGGACATTATATTGACCATGAGCTGGTAAGCAATATTGAAGCTGACTGCGAAGCGAGAATTAAAAGAAAGCAGGAGAAGAAACCGATGCGTTTCTTATTAACCATCGGCGGAGCAGGAGCCCAGAGAGAAATTTTTGCAGCTATTATCAGATATCTGCTGCCGGCAATCCGGGAAGGCAGGGCAGCACTTTATGTCAATGTAGGAGATTACCGGAATGTCTGGGAAGAATTATTACAGGAAATTCCGGGACTTAAAAATGCAGCAACGGAGCATTTTGATGACTGGGAGAATACAAAGCAGTTTGCCAAAGCTGCACTGGATGGGAAAGTAACCGGAGTCCATGGCTTCTACCATAAGAATATTTTCGAAGCAGTATACTGCACGAATCTTTTGGTGCGAAGCTGTGATGTGCTGGTGACAAAGCCAAGCGAACTGGCATTTTATCCGGTGCCGAAGCTCTTTATCAAAAGAGTGGGTGGACATGAACAGTGGGGTGCCATCCATTCCGCAGAGATTGGGGACGGTACCCTGGAATGCCGTGATATTCCACATACCTTGCAGATGCTGGAATTATTCCAAAGCTCAGACCATCTGCTTACCGATATGTGTGAAGCAATTATGGAAAATAAGAAACAGGGGATTTACGATGGCGCATACAGGGTAGTGGAACTGGCAATGGGCTTACGAAAAGGAGGAGAAGGACAATGAGATTAACAACGAAAGAAAAAGTGGCATACGGACTTGGGGCAGTTGGCAAAGACATGGTATACATGCTTTCTGCAAGTTACATTTTATATTATTATCAGGATATTTTGAGTGTCAGTGCCATTGCAATGGGAATTATCCTGATGGCAGCAAGAGTATTTGACGCATTCAATGACCCGGTTATGGGAATTATCGTAGCCAAGACGAGAACCCGCAGGGGTAAGTTCCGTCCGTGGCTTCTGATTGGAACCATAACCAATGCAGTAATCTTATATCTGATGTTTGCGGCACCACCTGCATTAGATGGCAGCGGACTGGTTGCCTATGCAGCGGTAACCTATGTGTTATGGGGCGTTACTTATACCATGATGGATATTCCATTCTGGTCTATGATTCCGGCATTTACCGAAGGCGGCAAAGAAAGAGAGGGACTTTCTACCCTTGCCCGTTCCTGTGCAGGCGTGGGCTCCGCACTGATTACGATTATCACGGTAAAATGTGTGGTTTTATTAGGTCAGGGCAATGAACGTGCCGGTTTCAAATGGTTTGCATTAATCATTGCAGTGTTATTTGTGATTTTTATCACCATTACCTGCATGAGCATCAAGGAGAAATCTACCGTAAATGTGGACTCTCCATCGGTGGGACAGATGTTTAAAGCATTGTTACAGAATGACCAGGCAATGACCGTTGTTATTACGATAGTGCTGATTAACTGCTCTCTTTATATTACTTCAAACCTTTTGATTTATTTTTTCAAATATGATTTTGGCGGGGACGCGTGGTATAACAGCTATACTTTATTCAATACCTTTGGTGGTGGAATCCAGATTATTTCCATGATGATATTCTTCCCACTGCTGCGTAAATTCTTAAGTGTCTTGAAGGTATTTTATGTAAGCTTTGTTATGGCAATCGCAGGTTATGGTGTATTATTTATACTGACACTGACAAATATGTCAAACTTATTGTTATTATTTATTCCGTCATTCTTTATCTTTACAGCCTTTGGAATGCTGACGGTACTTACCACCGTATTTCTTGCAAATACCGTGGACTATGGCGAACTGAAAAATAACCGGAGAGATGAGAGCGTTATCTTTTCCATGCAGACCTTTGTGGTAAAACTGGCATCCGGAGTAGCTGCACTGGCAGCTTCCATCTGCTTAAATCTCTGCCATTTAAGTAATGATACTGCAGAAACAGCAACCGCAGCTGCTGCGTCCGGCAGCTCCCTTTTAGGACTCCGCATGACGATGGCAGGAATTCCGATTATCGGCTTACTGATTGCAGTGCTGGTATTCCGTAAGAAATTTATCCTGACAGAAGAAAAAGTGCAGGAAATCACAGAACAGATTAAAGGGAAGGAAAATTATCGATGATTCGTAAGGAAAAGGATTATTTTATTCTGGATACCGACCATACCACCTATTGCTTCCGGGTACTTCCTACCGGACAGCTGGAACATCTTTATTATGGCAGAAAGCTTCATATCGAGGACGAAGCAGATATGCAGCCGCTGGTGGAAAAGCATGTCTTTGCACCGGGTAATGTGATTCTGTATAACGAAGAGCAGAAAGCATATTCCTTAGAGGATATGCGCCTTGAAATGTCCGCCTATGGAAAAGGAGATATAAGAGAACCTTTTGTGGAAGTGGTGAATGCCAATGGAAGCAATACGATAGATTTTGTATACAAGGAAGCAGAGATAACCAAAGGTAAGGAAGCCTTTGCGGAACTGCCGGGTTCCTATGGCAGCGAAGAGGAAGTGGAGCAGCTTTGTATCCGGCTTGCGGACGAAGGAAATGAGCTGGCACTGGAATTGTATTATTATGTCTATCCATCCTGTGACATCATCAGCCGCAGTGCGAAATTCTATAATAACGGAAAGAAAGCTGTGCAGTTGAAACGGCTGATGAGCCTGCAGCTTGACTTTGATGGGCATGATTATGCATTTACTACATTTCATGGAGCCTGGGCAAGAGAAATGAAGCGGAGTGATATGCCGGTAACAGCAGGAAAATTAGTAAATGCTTCCTATACCGGAACCACTTCAAGCCGGGCCAATTCCTTTGTGATGCTAAGCCGGCCGAAGACCACAGAGGATGCCGGGGAATGCTTTGGTTTTCACCTTATCTATTCCGGTAATCACTATGAAGCAACAGAAGTAAACAGCTTTGGCAAAATGCGTCTGGTGACAGGAATCAACCCACAGGCATTTTCCTATGAAGTGGCACCGGAAGAATGCTTTCAGGCACCGGAGGCAGTGATGGCATATGCAGAAAACGGATTTAACCAGATGAGCCAGAGGCTGCATCATTTTATCCGGGAGCATATTGTCCGTGGAACCTGGCAGAAGAAGGAGCGGCCGATACTGCTTAACAGTTGGGAGGCTTCCTATTTTGACATCAGTGAGAAGAAGTTACTGAAGCTGGCAAAGGAAGCAAAAGAAGTTGGCATAGAATTATTTGTAATGGATGACGGCTGGTTTGGCGAACGGATGGATGACAGCAGTTCCTTAGGAGACTGGGAAGCAAATGCGAAGAAGCTGCCAGGTGGGCTTAAAGGTTTATCCGATAAGATTCGCGGACTGGGACTGCAATTCGGTATCTGGGTGGAGCCGGAAATGGTCAATGTGAAAAGCAAACTTTATGTGGCACATCCGGACTGGACCATTGAGATTCCGGGACAGCCTCATTCGGAAGGAAGAAACCAGCGGATTTTAGATTTGGGAAGAAGAGAAGTACAGGATTATATTATTGAGAGCATGAGTAAAGTCTTTTCTTCAGCAGACATTTCCTATGTGAAATGGGACATGAACCGGACCTTCAGTGATTATTATTCCACAGCACTTCCACCGGAACGGCAGGGAGAAGTGGCACACCGCTATGTGCTGGGATTATACCGCTGCATGAAGGAGCTGACGGAACGGTTTCCGGAGATTTTATTTGAAGGCTGTGCAGCAGGCGGCAACCGCTTTGACCTTGGAATCTTATGCTATTTTCCGCAGATCTGGGGCAGTGATGATACGGATGCATTGTGCCGGGCGGAGATAGAAGAAAATTATAGTTATGGCTATCCGCTGTCAGCAGTCAGTGCTCATGTGTCTGCCTGCCCGAATCACCAGACGCTGCGGAATACGCCATTAGAGACAAGATTTCAGGTGGCATGCTTTGGAAGCTTCGGCTATGAATGCAACCTCTGTGATATGAAAAAAGAAGAAAAGGAAGCCATGAAGGAGCAGATTGCATTATATAAGAAATGGCGGAAGGTGTTGCAGCAGGGAACCTTTTACCGGGGCAGAAGCTTTTACGATGGAACACAGAGTGGAATGGGCGGCAGCGTTTTAGCGGATGAAGCCGGTAATCAGATGGAATGGACCTGCGTATCGGAAGATGGCACGAAGGCAGTGGGTATGCTGATGCAGAAATTGGTGGTGCCGAATATGCAGCAGCAGACCTATTATCCGAAGGGATTGCTGCCGGATGTCCGTTACCATTTCTACAACCGGAAATTAAAATATAATATCAAAGAATTCGGTGATCTGGTAAATACGGTTTCGCCGGTTCATATCAGACAGGATTCCCTGACCCATCAGGTGCTTTCGAAATTGGTAAAAATGGATGGCGAGACGGAAGACTTCCATGCATATGGAGATATCTTAATGTATGGCGGCGTTCATGTCAGCCCGGCATTTGGCGGAACCGGATACAATGATAAGGTAAGGCACTACCCGGATTTTGCATCCCGTTTATATTTTATGGATGAAGAAGTAAAAAAGTAGGGAGACAGAAGTCCATGTTTGTGCTAAGATGAACATATCCATAAACACAAACAGGAGCGGATATGAAGAATAAATCAAAGTTAAAGAAAATAAGAGAAAAGAAAGCAGGCACAGCCACCGTTACCAAAGAGTGGCTTTATATGAATCCAAATTCCATCACAGTAGCAGAGATTGAAAATGCATTAGATGGAATGGATGGCATCGAAACAGAAATCTGGAAAGAGGCGGGAGTATTAGAGGTGGAGGTTCCAGAGCATCATTCCATGGATATCGAGGAGATTGCAGTCAATTTAAAGGATGAATATGCCAATGCTTATTTAAAAGAGCATGATATTCATGCTCTTTTTGCTGTCACAATTGACATAGAAAACTATGCATTTATGCAAAAAATCATGCAGAAAATCATCGCCGGTGCAGGAGGCTTCTTCTGCGGTGATACAGAGGATTTTACACCGGTAGTAAAAGAGTAAGAAGTGAAATAAAATGCAAAAGATAAGATTATATGATGCAACAAAATTAGACCGGGAACATATGATGTTTTCCAATAAGCAACTTATTACGCTGCTTCTGCCGATTATGGTAGAGCAGCTTTTGAATTCCTTTATGGGAATGGCGGATACCATGATGGTAAGCAATGTGGGAAGTGCCGCAATTTCTGCGGTATCTCTAGTGGATTCCATCAATGTGCTGGTCATACAGGTATTTACGGCATTGGGAGCAGGAGCGGCAATTATCTGTTCCCAGTATCTTGGAAGAGGAGACCGGGAATCCAGTAATGAAGCAGCAAGACAGGTAACCTTAAGTGTCCTGACGATTTCAACGGTATTGTCCATACTTTGCATTGTATTTCGTGGACCGCTGTTGCATCTGATTTTCGGACAGGTAGAAGAGGCAGTTATGGATAATTCCATGATTTACTTCCTACTGACAGCCATTTCCTTTCCGTTTATTGCACTTTTTGATGCTGGCGGAGCCTTTTACCGGGCGGCAGGAAACAGCCGTTTTCCAATGATGATTTCCGTCCTTTCCAATGGACTCAACATTGCCGGAAATGCAGTGCTTATCTTTGGATTTCAGATGGGGGTGGAAGGAGCAGCTCTTTCTACATTATTTTCCAGAATCTTTTGTGCAGTAGTCATTTTCTGGAATCTGCGGAAACCGGATCAGGTGATTGTGGTAAATCATTATCTTAAAATCCGTCCGAACTTCCCTTTGATTGGAAAAATTCTTTCTATCGGAATTCCATCCGGAATTGAAAACGGAATGTTCCAGTTTGGAAAGCTGGCAATCCAGTCCAGCGTATCAACCCTTGGAACGGCAGCCATTGCTGCGCAGGCAATGACCATTATTCTGGAAAACTTAAACGGAATCGGAGCCATTGGAATCGGCATCGGTCTGATGACGGTAGTAGGACAGTGCATCGGAGCCGGAAAAGTGGAAGAGGCGCGTTATTATATGGTGAAACTCTGCGGCTATGCGGAAATCGTTATTCTGATTTCCTGTGCAGTGGTATTTTTATTGACAAAGCCGGTTACATTTTTAGCTGGAATGGAAGCAGAAAGTGCCTCCCTCTGCATGGAAATGATAATAGCAATTACGATTGTAAAACCGATTGTATGGGTGCTGGCATTTATCCCGGCTTATGGCATGCGTGCCGCCGGAGATGTGAAATTTTCCATGATTTTATCCAGTCTTACCATGTGGTTCTGCCGTGTGGCACTGTGTGTATATCTGATCCGCAGCTGTGGTTTCGGACCAATGGCGGTGTGGATTGGCATGTTTGCCGATTGGACGCTTCGTGCTATCGCATTCAGCGTCCGGTATTTAAGCGGCAGGTGGAGCCGGATCCATGCCATTTAGAACATGCTAGCGGAAGCAGTACCTGGGTAATAAATTTACTTTTGTCTTTATGCTGTGGTGGTCCCTCTAAATAGCAGTGGCGGAAGATGCCAACTGGTGTAAGCTTTTGCTCTCTGGCATAGGAAAGCAGGGTATCATGAACCGATGGCAATTCTTCATACGCTCCATGATGATAGAGGCAGACTGCTTTCTGGGCAGGAAGATTTAGGATATGTTCGCCCTTACTTCCTGCCGGGACAACAGCAAAAAAGGACATATCCTTTGCATCCGTAATGGGAGCTTCCGTAAAATAAATCTGCCCGGTATGTGCCGGACCATAGTTCTGCAGTGCTTCCAAGGCAACCTCTCTTAACAAATTCGTCTTTTCTACGATGCTGTCACTTTCCGTTTTGCGGCAGTACACCGTTTGTGGTGGAATTGTAATGATTTCCATTGATTCAAATCCCTGATTGATTCTTTCGTATAAGGCTTTGATATTGGCATTTAATTCATCCCGCAAAGATTCCAGCCTTCGAACCATGGATAAAAGGTCGTTGGAGTTGTCAAAGTAGCCATGGATTTCATCCAGTGACAGGCCAAGATTCTGCAGCGAGCGGATGGTTCGAATCTTCGTCAGTGTATCAATGGTATAGTAACGATTGCCGGAGGGGTCTTCTTTTACATCCGGAAAAACCAGTCCATGAGCTTCATAATTTAAAATAATTCTTCTTGTGATGCCCACAAAGTCTGCGGCATCTCCAATTGAAAACAGTTCTTTCAAAATGTTCCCCCTTTTTATTTATTCGGTGATTGTGAAAAGAATGGATTTAGAAATTTTGAAGAAATAAAGTCGGCTGCATCACTTCAAAACACCGTAGTTCTAAAATATATGTTTTGCTTTTCTCTATGAAAGCCAGTCTTTCCAATGTTTGACAGTCTGCACCGGTTGTCCGCCTGCATACAGATACA
>ENA-OXYB01000085-OXYB01000085.1-human-gut-metagenome-genome-assembly--contig:-NODE-85-length-35067-cov-13.204758_pt1 | contig 35067 bp, 28 predicted proteins | sample MGYA00244941_ERZ652754 | MGnify/ENA primary metagenome ERZ652754 (study PRJEB26926, sample SAMN06164654) | human gut metagenome | biome: ENVO:00009003; feature: ENVO:2100002; material: ENVO:00002003... | reverse complement strand
AGATGAAAGAGTTAGAACTTTTAGCACCGGCAGGTTCCTTGAAAACATTAAAGGCAGTCATTCATGCCGGAGCAGATGCCGTATATCTTGGCGGAAGTATGTTCGGTGCAAGAGCATATGCCAATAATTTTAACGAAGAAGAATTATTAGAAGCAATCCGTTTCGGACATATTCATGGACGCAAAATTATTCTTGCGGTGAATACTCTGTTAAAAGAATATGAATTAGGACAGCTCTATGATTATCTGCACCCTTATTATGAAGCGGGATTAGATGCTGTCATCGTGCAGGATATGGGCGTTATGGAGTTTATTAAAACTCATTTTCCAAATCTTCCGATACATACCAGTACCCAGATGACCATTACCAATGTAGAGGGAGCCAGGCTTTTAAAGGAACAGGGCGTTGAGCGTGTGGTGACAGCGAGAGAAATGTCCTTAGAAGAAATTCAAAGAATCCATGATGAGGTAGGCGTGGAACTGGAAAGCTTTATTCATGGCGCATTGTGTTACTGTTATTCCGGACAGTGCCTTTTCAGTAGTATCATCGGCGGAAGAAGCGGAAACCGTGGCAGATGTGCACAGCCATGCCGCCTTTCCTATGAAGTATTGCAGGGAGAAAAAAGTCTTACCGGACATCATGCAACACCGATTTTGAGCCTTAAGGATATGTGTACACTGCCATTTTTGTATGAACTGGCTGACCATGGGGTATATTCCTTTAAGATAGAAGGACGGATGAAGACACCGGAGTATGCTGCCGGTGTAGTAAGTATTTACCGGAAATATATGGATTCCTATCTGGATGGAAGCCGTATCCCAGTGGAAAAAAAGGATATCAGGGCACTTTTAGAGCTTGGAAACCGTGGTGGCTTTACCAACGGATATTACTATCATCATAATGACAGTGATATGCTAAGCGGAGAGAGTGCTTCCCATAATAAGAGCGAAGGTGTTCTTCAGGATAACATCCGTAGAGAATATGTAGACACCGAATTAAAAGAAAAGATTAAAGGAAAGTTAATATTAAATAAAGAATGCCCTGCTAAGATAGAAGTGCAATATGGAAAAATAAAAGTTTCTTATCAGGGAGATATGGTTCTTGTAGCGCAGAATCGTCCGTTGACGAAAGAAGTTGTAACAGAAAAGATTACAAAGACCGGAAATACACCATTTGTTTTTGAAAATCTTGAAGTTACAATGGATGATGATATTTTTATGCCGGTAAACCAGTTGAACCAGCTGCGAAGAGGTGCGTTGGAAGCATTAGAAGAAGTGTTGTTGAAACCTTATGAAAGAACGCTTCCAGAATTGGTGGAAACTTCTTCCACTGAAACAGATAGGCAGACAACAGGAAATGCCATAAAAGAAAAGCAGATTTCCGGACAGTCATTATCACAGACTTCTGGACAACAATCCGCCGGTTCATCCACAGAAGTTAGGGTACTGATTGAAGACGCAGAACAGCTTCCGGCAGTATTAAAAGCCGATTTCGTGGATACGGTTTATCTTGATTGTATGTTGTATACAAGAGAAAATCTGCTCCGCAAGTTAAGTGAGGATATAGACAGGGTACATGCATCCGGTAAGAAAGCATTTTATGTATTCCCGTTCATTTTCCGGCAGCAGACCAGTCTTTTTTATGAAAAAATCATGCCGGAGCTAAAAAAGCTTCCATTAGATGGTATTATGGTGCGGAGTCTTGATGAGATTGCGTTTATAAAGGAATGGGGCAATGAAAACTGGCAGATGGTATCCGACAGTAATTTATATACCTATTCCAATGAAGCGGCAGAATATTTTTATCGTCTTGGAATGATACAGGATACAATTCCGGTGGAATTGAACCGGAAGGAGATTTTAAGAAGAGAAAACAGCCGGTCTGAAATGATTATCTATGGCAGACTTCCGCTTATGATAACGGCACAGTGTATTCATAAGAACACGTTAGGCTGTATGCATCAGCACAAGGTGCTGAACTTAAAAGACCGTTATTCTGTACATTTTCCGGTGAAAAATTTCTGCTCGGAATGTTATAACGTAATTTATAATTCGCTTCCGGTCTGTCTCTTTAAGGAAGACGTAACCGTGAAAAAGATTGCACCGGCTGCCGTAAGGCTTTCCTTTACGACAGAAACTGAAGAAGAGACAGAACAGATTTTAACAATTTATGGCGATATTTATAAAAATGGTGGCATTTTGGGGCAGATGCCAATGGAATGCACCAATGGACATTTTAAACGAGGCGTAGAATAAAGCAGAGGTATTTATGGTTCATTTGATTGTGGAATTATCAAAATATGCACTTATTATTCTGTTTTCTGTGTATACATATGAATGTTTTTCGGTATTCCGGAATATATCAGAACGAAAACAGGAAAAGAAATTTAAACGGCAGGCAAGGATTTTGTATGCGATTCATTTTACGGCATATGTAGTCATATTTGCGGTGACAGAGGATGCATATACTTTTATTTTTTATCTGGCGCAGATAATTCTTCTTGTTGTGGTACGGAATGTGTACAAATTATGTTATCCGAAGGCTTCAAGACTTTTGGTTAATAATATGTGTATGCTTATGATTATCGGGTTTATTATTCTGACCCGCCTGAATTTTGGACATGCTATCAAGCAGTTTGCGATTGCAGCGGTATCCTGTGTGATTTCCCTTGTGATTCCGGTGATGATACGGAGGATGGGATTTTTCCGGAATCTTACCTGGATTTATGCGGCAATCGGTATTGTGGGACTTGGTATTGTATGTATCGCAGGAAGCACCAGCTATGGAGCAAAGATTTCCTTTACCATAGCAGGAATTACGGTACAGCCGTCTGAATTTATTAAGATTCTTTTTGTGTTTTTTGTGGCTGCCATGTATCATAAATCAACGGAATTCCGTCAGGTGGTAATTACCACTTTGATTGCAGCACTGCATGTATTGATTCTGGTATTATCCCGGGATTTAGGTGGCGCATTGATTTTCTTTGTGGCTTATATGGCAATGCTTTATGTGGCAACGAGAAAACCACTCTATTTTGCCGGTGGACTGCTGGCGGGAAGTGTAGCGGCAGTAATTGCCTATAAATTATTTAATCATGTCAGAGTCCGTGTGGTGGCATGGAAAACACCACTAAAAGTAATTGACAAAGAGGGCTATCAGATCTGCCAGTCGCTTTTTGCAATCGGGACCGGAGGCTTTTTCGGTTTGGGGTTATATCAGGGCATGCCAGATAAAATTCCGGTAGTAGAGCAGGATTTTATTTTTGCAGCAATTTCAGAAGAACTGGGTGGAATGTTTGCTCTGTGTCTGATTCTGGTCTGTGTAAGCTGTTTCCTGATGTTTTTAAATATTGCCATGCAGTTAAAGGATTCCTTTTATAAGCTGGTGGCACTTGGACTTGGAACGATTTACGGATTTCAGGTATTCTTAACCATTGGTGGAGTAACAAAATTTATTCCATCCACCGGAGTAACCCTTCCGTTAGTCAGCTATGGAGGAAGTTCCATGTTAAGTACATTGATTATATTTGGCATTATTCAGGGATTATATATTTTGCGGGAAGACGAAGGAGTGTCACATAATGAAAAAGGAGAATATAAATCAGCAAAAAAGAAAGCAAAATCGGGATTCGAAACAGAAGTCAGGGACCTCAGTTAGTAAGAATAAAGAATTTGCAGTGATTACTTATCTTTTCCTTGCTATCTTTATCTGCCTGATGGGATATATGGTATATTTTCAGACGGTAAAAAGCGAAGATTTTATCAATAGTCCATATAATAGCAGACAGGATACTTTTGCAGACCGTGTGGTCAGAGGAAAGATTATGTCAGCAGATGGCAAAGTTTTGGCCGAGACCGTAGTGGATGCTGCCGGTAATGAAACCCGGAAATATCCTTATGGTAATATGTATGCGCATGTGGTCGGTTTTTCCACCAATGGAAAGTCAGGTATTGAATCCAATATGAACTTTAATCTTTTACGTTCCCATTCTTTTGTATTAGAGCGTATGTTTAACGAGATTAAAGATGAAAAAAGCATGGGAGACAATGTGGTTACCACGTTGGATTCCACTTTGCAGGAAACTGCATATCAGGCATTGGGTAATTATGATGGTGCAGTTGTTGTGATGGAGCCTTCCACCGGAAAAGTGCTTGCCATGGTGTCCAAACCGGATTTTGACCCGAATACTATTGCGGCAGACTGGGATTCCATTATTTCAGAAGATAATAATAACTCGGTTCTTTTAAACCGGGCGACCCAGGGATTATATCCGCCTGGTTCTACTTTTAAAATAATTACAACTTTAGAATATATCCGGGAAAATCCGGATTATGAGAATTACAGTTATAGTTGTAACGGAAGTATTACAGAGAATGATTTTACAATACACTGTTATAATAATGCCGTGCATGGAACGCAGGATTTGAAGCAGTCCTTTGCAAATTCCTGTAATTCATCTTATGCCAATATCGGATTATCTTTGGACACAGATTCTCTTTCGGACCTTTGTTCAAATCTGATGTTTGATAAGACACTGCCGGGAAACTTTGAAACAAGTAAAAGTCAGTTTAAATTAACAGATGAATCCCCGGAAAGTATGAAAATGCAGACGGCAATCGGACAGGGAGAGACGCTGGTAACACCACTCCATATGTTATTGATTACCAGTGCAATTGCCAACGATGGTATTCTGATGAAACCTTATGTGGTAGACCATACGGAAAATGAAAATGGTATAGAAGTAAAGAAATATGAGCCGGCTGCAAGCAAGCAGCTTCTTTCGGAAAAAGAAGCTAAGACCATGCAGGAATTTATGGCAGGTGTAGTTGCAGATGGTACTGCATCCAAGTTAAATGGGCAGAGTTATACTGCATACGGCAAGACCGGCTCCGCAGAGTTTAATAACAATAAGGGAGAAAGCCATTCCTGGTTTGTTGGATATGCACACCGGGAGGATAAGGAAGATATTGCAGTTGTTGTAATTGCAGAAGGTGCAGGTGCAGGCAGTACCGTTGCAGTTCCAGCAGCAAAACAGGTTTTTGATGTATATTACAGATAAATGAAAGCAGATAGGATGACATGCTGCGTCAGGAATCATCCGGGACTTCTGAAATGGATTGTTGCATCCTTATGAAAAAAGGGGTATACTGTTTGTTAAACAAAAGGTAGTGACCACATCAGGAGGTATTGCAATGATTGAAGCAACAAGTTGTGGTGGTGTGGTAATATTTCGGGGTAAGGTGCTTGTCCTTTATAAGAATTATAAGAATAAGTACGAAGGCTGGGTGCTTCCAAAGGGAACAGTAGAACCCGGGGAAGAATTCAAAGATACCGCAGCAAGAGAGGTATTGGAGGAAACGGGCGTAGATGCATCCATAATCAAATATGTCGGGAAGAGCCAGTATAGCTTTACTGTGCCAGAAGATACGGTGGAGAAACAGGTACATTGGTATCTGATGATGGCAGACAGTTATTACAGTAAGCCACAACGTGAAGAGTTCTTTGTAGATTCCGGATATTATAAATATCATGAAGCCTATCATCTTTTAAAATTTGCCAATGAGAAGCAGATTTTGGAAAAAGCTTATAATGAATATCTGGATTTGAAAAAGTGTAATCTGTGGGGAACCCACAAATATTATTAGAGCAGCCATCTGACTGCTTTTTTAAATCAGATATGAGGTGTAGCATGCATTGGTATTCTAATTTATATCTGGGAGAAAGGCTGAAAAATCAGGAAGCAAAGGTAAAAAGCAGAGTGGAGCGGAATGTGCCACAGCCGTCGCTTTATCTTCTGACCCTTCCGTCAAATGAAGAGAATCTTCTGGATATTATACCGGCAACAGATTTATTACAAAAGGCATATCCGAAGAAAGAACTTTTTATTATCGGTCTGGAAAAAGGATATGACGCAGCATTAGAGATGTCAGCAGCAATTGTGAATGATATTTATCATAAAACAGGAACATTTGAAGTGCGTAAATTTGTACTGAAACAGCAGACTCGTAAAAATACTGAAATGGAGACATGAGGATGACAGTGCTGTTATCTATTTTGAAAATCCTGGGCATAATATTATTATGCATATTAGGTTTACTGGTTTTACTTATTATGCTTTTGCTGTTTGCTCCGGTATCTTACCGGATTCGTGGAGAGACAAGGCAGGGACAGACTACGTTAAAAGTGCATGGAGCATGGTGTCTTATGGTTTTGCGTTTTTCCTTTCTGATGGAGCAGGGAAAGCAGCTTGCAGTTTTAAAGATTTTTGGCATAAAAGCATGGAAGTATCCATCGGATGAAAAATCCAAAAAGAAATTAGAGAAAAAGAAAGTAAAGAAAAAGCCGAAAAAGAAATCCGGGGAAAAATCCCATAAGGAACCGGAAAAAGACTTAGTGCAGAAACGTCAGAAGCCGGAAGAACAAACAGCTTCGGCGATTGAAAAAAAGATAGATGTAACGGGGCTGGAAGAACAGAATCCACCGGCTGCAGTGCAAGAAGAACAGACGGAAAAACAGTATGAACAGAAACGCCATAAGAAGACATATAAGAAAAAGTTTGTTTCCGTATTTGGTAAAATCAGCAAGACAATACGCTCGATAGTAGAAAAGATAAAAGCAATTCCGCAGAAATTTAAAAATATCGGCAGTAAAATAAAAAAAGTGAATCAGTGGATACAGGATGAGCAGAATAGAAGTGCCGTCCGTTTTGTCCTGGGTGCTGTAATAGGGCTGTTAAAAAAATACGGACCAAAGCATATGAAGGCAGATGTTGCTTATGGTATGGAAGATCCGGCAGCCACAGGACAGGTTTTAGCAGTGCTCAGCGTATTACCATTTTTATATTATGATAAGGTATCTATTATGCCGGATTTTGAGGCAGAACGTTTTTATATCGAAGGCAGCTGGGATATAAGGGGACGGATACAGGTGATTCATTTATTAAAGGCTGCAATTCAAATCTGGAGAAATCCGGATGTGAAACACTTTATAAAGCAACTTTAACAGAATCAATATGAAGTAGAATCAGGAGGAATTATTATGTCAGACAGTAATAACACATTTCGCAATACGGTAGAATCTTTATTCAAAGGAATGGACAGCTTCATTACAACCAAGACGGTTGTAGGAGATGCCATTCATATCGGAGATACCATCATTCTTCCATTAGTGGATGTATCCTTTGGTGTAGGCGCAGGTGCATTTTCACAGGAGAAGAAGAACAACGGAGCAGGAGGAATGGGTGGAAAGATTACACCGAGTGCGGTTCTTGTCATTCAGAATGGCACCACCAAGCTTGTAAATATTAAGAATCAGGATGGTGTGACCAAGATTCTTGATATGGTACCAGATTTCGTAAATAAGTTTGCATCCAGGGGAAAGAAGGATGAGGCAGCAACTGCAAAGTTAGATGAAGAATCCAAGAAAGCAGCAGAGTCTGAGATGAATGAAATTTTATCTGATGCAGTAAATAAGGATGAAGAATAAGAACAATATAGAATAGTAACAGAAGAACGTACAGCGTGCTAAGTGAAAAAGAAGGGCATATACTATAATGGTATATGTCTTTTTGATTGGAGAAAAAACATGAAACGCTTGATGGGGTATTCCTTTTTCATGGTGGGATTTGGTATGTTTTTTATGTTTATTATTCCAAGTGACGTGATTGGGATTATTATTATATTGATATTGCTGTTGATGGGGTATAATCTTTTCTGCTGTAAGTAATAGGAAAGCAATTTTCTGTAAAAGAACAAAGAATGTGCCTTGGCACATTCTCGCGCCTGCGGCGGTCGCTTGCGACAACTACCTTATACGCCGCAGTGTGCATCCTCGCGGAGCGTTTTTACTTTACAGGAAAGCAATTTCCTGTAAAGTAAAAAAAGGACTGTCCAAAAGGACAGTCCAGATAGAAAATGCTAATTAAGCTCTTTCAACGGATCCGGATCTTAAACAGGAAGTACATACGTACATTCTTTTTGGAGTTCCGTTTACTTTACATTTTACAGATTTGATGTTTGATTTCCACATTCTATTAGATCTTCTATGAGAATGGCTCACATTGTTACCGAAATGAGCGCCTTTTCCACAAACTGCACATTTTGCCATGATAGCACCTCCTTTAAATTCTTCACTAAGCCTGTTATGACACAAGCTCACAACAAAGCTATCTTAACAGAAATACAGACAGAATGCAAGAAAAAAATTGCATTTTTTGAAAATAAAGAAAAATACTGTTTCTTTTTTCAGAAAAAGAGGTTATAATATAGTTCATGTTATGTATATACTGGCGGAAATGCGAGAAGATTAATTTTAATTGGAGGTTATAGAATGACAGGTAAAATGGAAAACGAATTAGGTAAAGTCGTAATTGATAATGAAGTAATTGCAACCTATGCCGGTTCTGTTGCAGTTGAGTGCTTTGGCATTGTGGGAATGGCTGCAGTTAATATGAAAGATGGCCTGGTTAAATTATTAAAGAGAGATTATCTGACACATGGTATAAATGTGGATGTGGATGAAAATAATAAAATTACAATTGATTTCCATGTAATTGTTGCCTATGGTGTAAGTATTGAGACAGTAGCAGACAATCTGATTCATACGGTAAAATATAAAGTGGAAGAGTTTACCGGAATGCAGATTAAGAAAGTCAACATTTTAGTTGAAGGCGTCAGAGTGATTGATTAAGGAGGAACTGTTGAAGTGGAAGTAAGTACAATAAACGCTGCGGTATTTGCTAAAATGTTTTTGGCCGGAGCAAAGAATCTCGAAGCAAAAAAAGAGTGGATTAACGAACTGAATGTTTTCCCTGTACCGGATGGAGATACAGGAACCAATATGTCTATGACAATTATGTCAGCAGCAAAGGCAGTAAGCGAGCTTGAAAATCCGACCATGAAGGAACTTGCAAAGGCAATTTCCTCGGGTTCATTAAGAGGAGCAAGAGGAAACTCAGGAGTTATCCTTTCCCAGTTATTCCGTGGATTTACCAAGGTGATTGCAGAATATGATGAGCTTGATGTAGTGATTCTGACAGAAGCTATGCAGAAGGCTGTTGAGACTGCATATAAGGCAGTTATGAAACCAAAGGAAGGAACGATTCTTACTGTTGCTAAGGGGGCAGCCAACAAAGCATTAGAACTTTGTGATGATACCGATGATATTGTATTCTTTGTAGATGAAGTTATTAAAGAAGCAGACCATGTGTTAAGCAAGACACCGGATATGCTTCCTGTATTAAAACAGGCTGGCGTAGTAGATTCCGGCGGACAGGGACTGGTTCAGGTATTAAAGGGTGGTTATGATTCCCTGATTGGCAAAGAAATTGATTACAGCATTGAAGGTTCTGCAGCATCTGCAGGTGTTATGAAGATTACTGCTGAGACAGAAGCTGATATTAAGTTTGGTTATTGTACCGAATTTATCATTGTATTAAATCAGCCATTAACAGAGAAGCAGGAGCATGAATATAAAAACTTCTTAGAGTCCATTGGTGATTCTATCGTTGTTGTGGCAGATGATGAGATTGTGAAAACCCATGTACATACCAATGACCCTGGTCTTGCCCTTCAGGAAGCATTGAAACATGGTTCATTAAGCAAAATCAAGATTGATAATATGCGTGAAGAACATCAGGAAAAATTAATCAAGGATGCTGAGAAACTCGCAAAAGAGCAGAAAGAGGAAGAAACCAAAGAAGAAAAGACAGAGGGACCAAGAAAAGAAATGGGCTTCATTTCCGTATCCATTGGTGCCGGTGTCAATGAAATCTTCAAAGGACTTGGCGTGGATTATATCATCGAAGGTGGTCAGACCATGAACCCAAGTACCGAGGATATGTTAAATGCCATCGACCATGTGAATGCAGATAACATCTTTATTCTTCCGAATAATAAGAATATTGTACTGGCTGCAAATCAGGCAGCATCTTTAGTAGAAGATAAGAAGATTATTGTTATTCCAACCAAGACAATTCCACAGGGAATTACAGCACTGATTAACTTTATTCCGGATCAGTCGGCAGAGGAAAATGCAGAGCGTATGACCGAGGAATTAGAAAATGTAAAGACCGGTCAGGTAACTTATGCAGTCCGTGATACCGTAATCGATGACAAAGAGATTAAACAGGGCGATTATATGGGAATTGGCGACAAGAGCATCCTTGCTGTTGGTAAGGATATCAAGAGCACTACAGAAGATATGGTTGCTGAGATGATAGATGAAGAATCTGCGATTATCTGTATCTATTATGGTGAAGAAGTAACAGAAGAAGATGCCAATGCATTGGGTGCTGCTTTAGAAGAAAAGTATCCGGAGGTAGAAGTGGAGATTCACTTTGGCGGACAGCCAATTTACTATTATGTAATATCAGTAGAGTAACAGGAGTGTTTATGGACAGAAATGCACCCATTCAGGAATTGAATGGAGTTGGACCAAAAACTGAAAAAATATTGCAAAAACTTGGAGTATATACCGTTGGGGATATACTCCTTGCTTTTCCAAGGGATTATAAGCGGATGCCGGAGCCAGAGCATATCAGTGTGACCGAGCCGGAGAAAGTCTATGCTTTTCATGTACGGCTTTGTTCTTCGCCGGTAACGAGAAATACCAGAGCCATGCAGATATCTACTGCACAGTTTAGCGATGGAACAGGGAAAGTAGAGGCGGTCTGGTTTCGGATGCCCTATATCTGTAATCAGCTGAACCGGGAACCGGAAGTAATATTATATGGAAAGCTGACCTTAAAAAATAAGAAATATGTCATGGAACAGCCGGCAGTGTGGAAGCCGGATGAATACAGGAAAATGCAGATATCCCTGCAACCGGTATATCCTCTGACTAGGGGAATATCCAGCAAGCAGTTTGGTAAACTTGTACGTACAGCCCTTGACAGTGTAAAAGAAGATGGTGAATATATTCCGGAAGAAATCTTAGCCCGCCATCAGTTTATGGGATTGAGAGAGGCATTGGAAAAAGTGCATTTTCCAACAGATTTAGAAGAACTGACCGGAGCAAGAAAACGTCTTGCTTTTGACGAATTTTTCTTATTTCTGCTACAGATACAGCGGTTTAAGGAACATCATGAGCAGACGCCGAATGGATTTCCGGTAGTAAGGGATGAATTTATTGAAGTGGTGGCAGAACAGCTTCCGTTTCCACTGACAAATGCCCAGAAGAAAACACTGGAAGATCTGGAAAAAGATATATACAGTCCTTATGCCATGCAGCGGTTGATACAGGGGGATGTAGGCTCCGGTAAGACCATTCTTGCATTCCTAATTATGGCAAAATTTGCTCATGAAGGTTATCAGACTGCTATTATGGCACCAACTGAGGTTCTGGCAAGACAACATTATGACACTTTTCAGAAATGGATTGCCATGTTTGAACTGGACTTTCCTGTTATTCTTCTTACTGGTTCGTTGACCACAAAGGAAAAACGTGAAGCATATGCGAGAATGGAAACAGAACAGAATGCCATGATAATTGGAACCCATGCATTGATACAGGAAAAGGCACTTTATCAGAAGCTGGCGCTGGTAGTAACGGATGAACAGCATCGTTTCGGGGTAAGACAGAGGGAGACACTGGCAGATAAGAGCAGCCGGCTGCCACATGTACTGGTTATGAGTGCGACTCCGATTCCGAGAACCCTTGCAATAATTCTTTACGGAGATCTGGACATCTCGGTAGTAGATGAGCTTCCGGCAGAACGTCTTCCGGTCAAAAATTGTGTCGTTGGACCGAAAATGCGGGAGAAATCCTGGAATTTTATTTTAGATGAAGTTCAAAAAGGACATCAGGCATATATTATCTGTCCTCTGGTAGAAGCCAATGAGGAATTGGAATTGCAGGATGTTACTTCATATGTAAAGAAATTAGAACAATATTATGGAGACAGAATCAGCGTAGGATTACTTCATGGAAAAATGCGCCCGGCAGAGAAGAATAAAGTAATGGAAGCCTTTGTCACTGGTGAAATCCAGGTTCTGGTTTCTACAACGGTAGTGGAAGTAGGTGTGAATGTGCCGAATGCCACTGTTATGATGATTGAGGATGCACAGCGTTTCGGGCTGGCGCAGCTCCATCAGCTGCGGGGACGTGTTGGAAGAGGAAATACACAATCCTATTGTATTCTTATGAATTCTTCCAATGGAAAGAATGCCAAAGAGAGATTGAATATTCTGGCGGGCTCTAATGATGGATTCTATATTGCCAGTGAAGATTTGAAAATGCGTGGACCAGGAGATTTCTTTGGGGTACGTCAGAGTGGTTTGATGGAATTTAAAATTGCAGATGTCTTTTCGGATGCCGATATGCTTTCTATTGCATCCGAAGAAGCAAAAAAATATGTCGAAAAGTGTAACTTAAACGATTGCGAAAAAGACATGAGACTCGAAAAAACACTGAAAAATGCGTACAAAATGGCAGAATACAACATAAATATTTAGATAGTTTCGAAAAATTAAGGAACGATTTGTGAAAAATTTACGAAAATTAACGCAAAACCACTCGTTTTTATTGCTAAATTGCCTAAATGTTGATACAATAAGTACAAAATTACAATTTAGTGAAAGCGGGGGATATATTTTTATGGCTAAGAAGAAAAAAGGGAAGAAAATTAGCACGAAAATGTTAAGTGCAATGCTCCCGGTACTGATTCTGGGTATGGCTGTATTAGGGGCAGTCAGTGTATTTTCCAGTAAGCAGATTATTGACGATGAGATTGGGAAGGAAATGACGCTGAGTCTGGAAAACGAGAAGACAGAGGTAGAGTCACAGATGCAGTCTGCGGCAAGCCTTGCAAAACATATGGCTGGAATTGTTGGGATTACTTATGAAAATGAGGAACTGCTGGCATATGTTAATTTCTTAAATACCATGATTTATGAGGAGGATTTTATTTATGGTGCCGGAATTTATTTTGCACCAAATAAGTATGACTCCAAACAGCGTTTTGTAGGACCTTATGTATATAAGGATGGAGATACGCCGATTCTGACTTATGACAGGAGCCAGTCCTCTTATGATTATGTAAGCAGGGATTTCTACAAGATTGTTTCGAATGGTGAAACAGAACCGAAGTTTACAAAGGCATATCATGATGAGGTTTTAGACTGTGATATGGTAAACTGTTCTGCACCGATATATAATGCAGATGGAACTTATATGGGATGCGTAACAGTTGATATTACGCTGGATGAGATTCAGAATCTGGTCAGCCAGATGTCAGTAGGAAAAACAGGAAAAGCATTTCTGATTTCGTCGGATGGAACCTATCTTTATACACAGGATTCCGGTAAAATCATGAATGAAAAAATAATGGATTCTAAAAATAGTTCTCTTGCTAAAGTAGGAACAAAAATGTTAGATTCTGATAGTGGAAAAGCCTGCTTTACAGAAGGGATTACCGGATATACGGTATATTATGAGACAATTCCGGATCTGGACTGGAAGCTTGGAATTGCGATTGAAAATTCAGAACTGAATGCACCGGCTATCAGCCTTGGGATTAAGTTGGCAATCATTGCGGCAGTGATTCTTATTATCATGATACTTGTGATTTTATCACAGGTAAAATCAGTTTCCAAACAGATTAATAGAGTTAAGAACTTTGCTGTACAGCTGGCAGAGGGTAACTTTAAAGTACAGTCTCTGGAAACCAGACGCAGTGATGAACTGGGAGCAATGGGACAGTCTTTAAATGAAATGTATGGAAATAATAAAGACATGATTTCAAAAATCAGTGGTCATGCAAAACTTCTGAGTGATTCCAGCATTGAACTGAAGCGTTCGGTAGAGGAATTAAAGAAGGATTATGAGATGATAGAGTCACTGATGAATCAGGTTAATTCTGATATGACTTCCTCCAGCGCAGCGACGGAAGAAGTAAATGCTGCGGTAGAGGAAGTGAATTCCTCTGTTAATATGCTGGCTTCTGAGACAGAAAAGAGTCTGGAGCTGGCAGGAGAAATTAAGAAGCGTGCAAATGGAATTGAAGATACCAGCCGCAATGCTTATGAACTTGCCAATAAGCTTGCAGCGCAGAACAGAGCTGGTCTGGAGGAGAGTATTAAGAATGCAGATGTTGTAAAATCCATTGGTGCATTGGCAGAAGTGATTTCCGAAATCGCAGATCAGATTAACTTACTGTCCTTAAATGCTTCCATTGAGGCCGCCCGGGCAGGAGAACAGGGAAAGGGATTTGCAGTTGTTGCCGGAGAAATTGGCAATCTGGCAGGTGAGACTACAGCTGCAGTTAATAAGATTAAAGAAACAATTGGCGAAGTAGAACATGCCTTTAGCGGAATTGTGGAACAGTCACAGTCTATGTTAAACTTCGTGACAGATACGGTTGCACCGGACTACGATACTTTTGTCAATGTAGCACAGCAGTATGGAGATGATGCCCAGGCAATCGAAAAATTTTCCAATGATATTGCCCAGATGGCAGTAAACATCGAGACAATCATTCATGAAGTCAGCCAGGCAGTATCCAGTGTAGCGGAATCTTCCCAGAATACAGTGGATAATAGTGGACAGATTATGCAGTCTGTAAATTCAGTATCTGCAGTTGTTGGAGAGGTGTCTGAAATGTCTTCCCAGCAGGAAAAGATTGCCGGAGAATTAAAAGAGGTTGTCGGAAAATTCGTATTGTAATAAGTGTTACTGCATGTGTCATGATAGAAAAATGATATAGAAAGAAAAGGGGGAACCTGAGAAAGGGGCTGTTCACCGATTCCGGTGGACAGCCTCTTCTGACATCTAAGCGTGCAATGAAAAAGATGCGTTAACGTTCAGCCATCTGCTTTTCCTGCGCCTCAATCATTTTCTTTACCATATAACCGCCTACGGAACCATTCTGACGGGAAGTTAAATCCCCATTATATCCCTCAGACAGTGGTACACCTAACTCACTTGCAACTTCGAATTTGAAACGGTTTAATGCACTTTGTGCTTCTGGAACAGAAGATTTTTTCGAACGATTAGACATAGTAAATTTCCTCCTTAGCATTTGTATATAACCGAATGGTTACAATACTATTATCTACCGATAAAAAAGGATAATACTAATAAATATTCACTTTTTTGGAATAATCTTGAAAAAGCTCTTGACACATACAAGTATAATTGTATACAATTATTCAAGAATATTTGTGAATCAAAAGGAGTGTGTTCCATGAGAGAAGTCGTTATGAATGAAAAAACTAATCTATTACAGTTGGAAGAGCATTTTTATCAGCTTGTAGATGTTGAGGAACCAAATGTATTCCGCAATCTTTTTCCATATGAGGAAATTCCGAAAATTGCATTTAATGACAGAATCGTTCCGCATAATATGCCGGAGGATATCTGGATTACTGATACAACATTCCGTGATGGTCAGCAGTCAAGAGCACCATATACCACAGAACAGATTGTAACCATCTATGATTACTTACATAAATTAGGCGGACCAAAGGGTAAAATTCGTCAGAGCGAGTTCTTCTTATATAGCAAGAAGGATCGTGATGCCGTATATAAATGCTTAGAGCGTGGTTATAAATTCCCGGAAGTCACCAGCTGGATTCGTGCCAGCAAACAGGATTTCCAGCTTGTAAAAGATTTGGGACTGCGTGAAACCGGTATTTTGGTAAGCTGCTCCGATTATCATATTTTCTATAAAATGAAAATGACCAGAAGCGAAGTTATGAATCTTTACTTAAGTGTGATTCGTGAATGCTTAGAGACTGGAATCAGTCCAAGATGTCATTTGGAGGATATTACACGTTCTGATATTTACGGATTTGTAATTCCGTTCTGCTTAGAGCTGATGAAGTTAATGAAAGAATACAATATTCCGATTAAGATTCGTGCCTGCGATACCATGGGATATGGTGTAAACTTCCCGGGAGCAGTAATTCCGCGAAGTGTACCGGGTATCATTTACGGACTTACCACACATGCAGGAGTTCCTTCTGAATTGATTGAATGGCATGGACACAATGATTTCTATAAAGCAGTCAATAACTCGACCACAGCATGGCTTTACGGTGCATCCGGCGTAAACTGTTCCTTATTTGGTATTGGTGAGAGAACCGGTAACACACCTCTGGAAGCAATGGTATTTGAATATGCGCAGTTAAAGGGTACCCTGGATGGAATGGATACCAGAGTTATCACAGAACTGGCAGAATATTATGAGAAGGAATTGAATTATAAGGTTCCAAGCCGTACACCGTTTGTCGGAAGTAATTTTAACGTTACAAGAGCAGGTATCCATGCAGACGGACTTTTGAAAAATGAAGAAATTTATAACATTTTTGATACCGAAAAATTCTTAAATCGTCCGGCACTGGTATCTGTTTCCAATACATCAGGACTTGCTGGAATTGCACACTGGATTAATACCTATTACCGTCTCAGTGATGACCGCAAAGTAGATAAGAATTCGGAACTGGTAAAGACCATCAAACAATGGGTAGACGAGCAGTATGATGAGGGACGTGTAACTGTAATTACAGATAACGAACTTGTAGTACAGATAACGGACTGTTGTAAAAAACTCGGAATTGTATTATAAATTAAGGAGGCTTTATCGTGGGTGAAGAAGGATATTCTTTAAGCGGAAGAGTATTTCATACGATTCGTGAAAATATTTTATCCGGAAAATACAAGTGCGATGAAGAATTGAAAGAAAAAAACCTGGGTGATGAACTTGGTGTCAGCCGTACGCCGGTAAGAGAAGCCTTAAGGCAGCTTGAACTGGAAGGCCTTGTCAGAATCATTCCAAACCGCGGAGCATTCGTAGAGGGAATTACGAAAGAAGATGTAAAAGATATCTATGAAATCCGTGCACGGCTGGAGGGACTTTGCACAAAGTGGGCGGCAGACAGAATTACCAAGGATCAGATAGCAGAACTGGAAGAAAACATTTTTCTGGTGGAATTTCATGCTAAGAAGAAAAATTATGCACAGATATTGGAGCTGGATAATAAGTTTCATGAGGTGCTTTATGAAGCTTCCGGAAGCAAAATGTTAAAGCATGAATTGTCTGCATTTCATCATTATGTGGAAAGAGTTCGAAAAATCACTTTGTCAATGCCGGATCGTGTGGTAAAATCAAATGATGAACATAAAAAGATTGTAGAAGCATTGAAACAGCACAATGCAAAAGAAGCAGAACTGCTTGCGACAAGTCATATGTTAAATACTATTGAAAATATGGATAATTATGGCTGGGACAATCTGCTGAAATAGTAAATGGAGGATAGAAAGATGGACAAAATTAAAATGACTACCCCTTTGGTTGAGATGGACGGAGACGAAATGACAAGAATCCTTTGGAAAATAATTAAGGATGAACTGTTATTACCATTTATTGATTTGAACACAGAATATTATGACCTGGGTCTCGAACATCGTAATGAAACGGATGACCAGGTAACTGTAGATTCTGCAAATGCAACAAAGAAATACGGTGTTGCAGTAAAATGCGCTACCATTACACCAAATGCAGCACGTATGACGGAGTACAACTTAAAGGAAATGTGGAAGAGTCCGAATGGAACTATCCGTGCAATGTTAGATGGAACGGTATTCCGTGCACCAATCGTTGTAAAGGGAATTGAGCCATGTGTTAAGAACTGGAAGAAACCGATTACCATTGCAAGACATGCTTACGGTGATGTATACAAGGCTTCTGAAATGAAGATTCCGGGACCGGGAAAATGTGAACTGGTTTATACAGCAGAGGACGGAACAGAAACAAGAGAGCTGATTCATAACTTTACCGGAGCAGGTGTTGTTCAGGGACAGCATAACTTAAATGATTCTATCGAAAGCTTTGCAAGAAGCTGCTTTAGCTATGCACTTTCTACCAGACAGGATTTATGGTTTGCAACCAAGGATACCATTTCCAAAAAATATGACCATACTTTCAAAGATATTTTCCAGGAAATCTTTGATGCAGAATATAAAGAAAAATTCGAAGAAGCAGGAATTACCTACTTCTATACCTTAATCGATGATGCGGTAGCCCGTGTGATGAAAGCAGAGGGCGGCTTTATCTGGGCATGTAAGAACTATGATGGAGATGTTATGAGTGATATGGTATCATCTGCATTTGGTTCCCTTGCCATGATGACTTCCGTACTGGTATCACCGGCAGGATATTATGAATATGAAGCTGCACACGGAACAGTTCAGCGTCACTATTATAAACACCTCAAGGGAGAAGAAACATCCACCAACTCCGTAGCAACTATTTTTGCATGGACCGGAGCACTCCGTAAGAGAGGTGAATTAGATGACAACCAGGAGTTAAGCACATTTGCCGATAAACTGGAAAAAGCCTGTGTAGATACGATTGAATCCGGAAAGATGACCAAAGACCTTGCACTGATTACTACAATTGAAAATCCGACTGTGTTAAACAGTGAAGACTTTATCAAGGCAATCCGTGCTACATTAGAGAAAATGTTATAAATTTTATACTCCGGGAGGGCAGAATAGTGTGCCGTCCCGGAATTTTCAGCTATAAAAAGCCCTTGTAAAGAATGCTTTACTTATGGGGTGAAGAGAAAAAGTGAGGAGACTTCCATGATTTTAGCCTGTCAGAATATCAGTAAATCCTTTGGGACAGACACCATAATACAGAATGTTTCTTTTCATGTAGAAGATAATGAGAAAACAGCAATTGTCGGCATCAATGGTGCCGGCAAATCTACGTTATTGAAAATTATAGTGGGAGAGCTGGCACCGGACAGTGGCGAGGTAACCGTTGCAAAAGGAAAAACCATCGGTTATCTTGCCCAGTATCAGGATAAAGACAGCAACGAGACCATTTATAATGAAGTGCTTCATGCCTGCGATGCATTAATCGAAAAAGAAGAAAAGCTTCGTAAAATGGAAGAAGACATGCAGCATGTAAGCGCAGATGAATTAGAAAAATATATGGAGCAGTATAACCGTTTCAGCCATGCCTTTGAATTAGAGGGCGGACTGACTTTTCGCAGTGAGATAAACGGTGTGTTAAAGGGACTTGGTTTTTCGGAAAATGATTTCGGAAAGAAAATGTCAGAGTTATCCGGAGGACAGAAGACCAGAGTGGCATTAGGCAGACTTCTGGTAACCAAGCCTGACATTATCATGCTCGACGAGCCGACCAACCACCTTGATATGGCATCGATTGCATGGCTTGAAAACTATCTTTTGAATTATAAAGGAGCCGTAATTATCGTAGCCCATGACCGTTATTTCTTAGACCGGATTGTTACGAAGGTAGTGGAAATATCCCGCCATACGGCAACGGTATTTCCGGGAAATTATACCGCATATGCGAGGCAGAAGGAAATACAGCGGGAAAGTCTTTTGCGACAGTATTATAACCAGCAGCGGGAAATCAAGCACCAGGAAGAGGTAATATCCAAGTTAAAATCCTTTAACCGGGAAAAGTCCATTAAGCGTGCGGAAAGCCGTGAGAAGGCATTGGATAAAATAGAACGTATTGAGAAGCCAATCGATGAAAAAACAGATATGCATATTACATTGGAGCCGGAAATTACTAGTGGAAATGATGTACTTTCGGTGAAAGGACTTTCAAAATCTTATGAGCATAAACTGTTTTCAAATATTGATTTTCAGATTAAGCGAGGGGAAAAAGTTGCCTTAATTGGAAATAACGGTACCGGGAAAACCACCATTTTAAAGATTATCAATGGAATTGTAGACGCAGATGCCGGGGAGATAAAGCTTGGAAGCAATGTGGAAATCGGATATTACGATCAGGAGCATCAGAACTTAGACCCGGATAAGACGTTATTTGATGAAATTGCAGATGCTTATCCGAATCTGAAGGCAACGAAGATTCGAAATGTGTTAGCGGCATTTTTATTTACGGATGATGATGTGTTTAAGCGGATTCGTGATATCAGTGGTGGAGAAAGAGGTCGTGTTTCACTGGCAAAACTGATGTTATCCAATGCGAACTTCTTAATTTTAGACGAGCCGACCAACCACCTTGATATTATGTCAAAGGAAATTTTAGAGTCAGCCATCAATTCCTATACCGGAACGGTGCTTTATGTATCCCATGACCGTTATTTTATTAATAAAACTGCCAGCAGAATTCTTGATTTAAAGAATGAAACAATTCTAAATTATATTGGAAATTATGATTATTATCTGGAGAAAAAGGAAGTTCAGGAGTTAGCGGCGTTTGGCACAGCTACACAGGATCGTGCAGACAATTCAGCAGAAAAAGGAAATGTCATTGTTTCCGATGGAACTGGAGAAAAAAATGGAACAGAGCAGATATCCAGCGGAGGAAAACAGAAGTTAAGCTGGGAAGAAATGAAGAAACAGCAGGCAGCAAAACGTAAGCTGGAAAACGAATTAAAGCGTACAGAAGATGAAATTGCTAAGAGAGAGGCAAAGATAGAAGCATTAAATGATGAATTGTCAAAGCCGGAGGTAGCATCAAATTCCTATGAATTAAACAAAATCCATGAGGAGCAGATGCAGGAAGAGGCAGCGCTGGAAGAACTCTATGCAAAATGGGAAGAATTAAGTTTACAGAAAGATTGTTAAAGTTGTAACACATTGACATCCTTTCGGCAAGAAACTATAATTATTGTAGGGTATTGAGAGCAGGAGGAACTGGCAGAATGAGCAAAGAAATATCACAGGCAGTAATTCGTAGAATGCCAAGATATTACCGATATCTGGGGGAACTTTTAGATGAAGGGGTAGAACGTATTTCATCGAATGAACTGAGTGCAAGAATGAAAGTGACCGCATCACAGATCAGACAGGATTTAAATAATTTTGGTGGTTTTGGACAGCAGGGATATGGTTACAATGTACAATTTCTGTATGAAGAAATCGGAAAGATTATGGGATTAAATGAACAGCATAATATTATTATTATTGGAGCTGGTAACTTAGGACAGGCGCTTGCCAATTATGTGAAGTTTGAAAAACTCGGCTTCGTCATAGTAGGATTGTTTGACGTGAATCCGGAGTTATGCGGAAAATCCATTCGTGGCAATAAAATCGAAATGATTGATAAACTGGAAGAATTTGTAAAGACACATAAGGTAGATATTGCTACACTGACTATGCCGAAAGAAAAGGCAGATGCTGTGGCAAACCAGCTGGTAAGCCTTGGTGTACATGCAATCTGGAATTTTGCCCATGTGGATCTGGAAGTGTTGGATGAAAATGTTGTAGTGGAAAATGTACATTTATCAGACAGCCTGATGCAGTTATCCTATAATATGACAAAGAACAAAAGGGAAAAGGAAACGCTGGAATAGAGGTGTTTTGCATGAAAGATGACAAGGAATTTCTGGAAGCATTAGAAAGCAGAAAAGTACCAATACTTGTATTGGATCAGAAATGGCACAGGCTTTTTGCTTTAAGCGGAAAAACCAGTGAAATCAAGCAGCTGGAAGAAAAGGTAAATCAGTTGTTAGAACAGCAGGGAAAGCTTAATAATGATTTGAAAGAACTGAAAAAGACAAAGAATCGGTTGATGAAAAGCATTGTTGTCAACATGGAAGGAACTCATGAGGAAAATGAGGGGGATATTTCTTCCAGAAAATTAGATGAAGACAAGAGACTGATTGATGAAGTCAATGTCAAAATGGAAGAAATTGAGGATGAATTAATTGAACTTCCACGAAATATAAACAGTGCAAATCAGGAACTTATGTTAGAAAGCATGCGTTACTGCTATGAGAGACTAAGACAGAACAGCAAAGAAGCAGATGAAATTACGGCCTGGATTGATAAGGTAAGGGTAGAACTTAAGAAAAATATCATCAAAAAACAGAACCGTGAAATCAACAACCGGCAGATTTATTCTTATATGCATGATATTTTTGGTGTGGATATTTTAAATATATTTGATCTGCGGCAGGAAGATGAAGACCGACTGCAGGGAAAAAAAGCGGTGGAAAATGCGGACGAAAGGAATTAATTTATGGAATATCTTGTAAATTCCCGGGAAATGAAAACATGTGATACCAATACAATCGAACATTTTAAAGTGCCATCCATGGTTCTAATGGAGCGGGCAGCACTTTCTGCGATAGAAGTAATACAGGAAAAAGAAATTTCATGTAACCGCGTGCTGGTAGTGTGTGGAACCGGAAATAACGGCGGCGATGGTATGGCAATTGCAAGATTGTTATACTTATCCCACATTCCGGTTGAAGTATATCTCTATGGAAATAAAACACATTTTTCAAAGCAGGCAAAAGAACAGTATGAAATCTTGACATCATATGGTGTACCATTTATTGATGAAATGGAGGATGCAAATTCCTACAGCCTGATTATTGATGCGTTATTTGGCATAGGATTATCACGAAAATTAGATGATGAACTGGTGCACTTGATGGAACGGCTAAACCAGAGCAGTGCCCACCGGCTGGCAGTGGATATACCATCCGGTGTCTCGGCAGATAATGGAGCTGTATTAGGTGGTGCATTCAAAGCAGATGATACTGTAACCTTTGCTTACTGCAAGACCGGAATGGTGTTATTTCCTGGTGCAGAATACTGCGGAAATATTACGGTTAAGGATATCGGAATTGGAGAAGAAAGCTGGTTAGATAAAAGACCTGCAGCTTATGCAATCACAAAGGAAGATTTAAATTTTTTAAATAATCGTGCTGCTGATTCGAACAAGGGAACCTTTGGAAAAGTCCTTCTGGTTGCCGGAAGCGTGAATATGGCAGGTGCGGCGGTTCTTGCAGCAAAGGCAGCTTATCGCAGTGGCTGTGGTCTGGTGAGAATATATACACCGGAAGAAAACCGTATTATCTTACAGACAGCAGTGCCGGAGGCAATTCTTACTACCTATTCTGCAAAAAAAGCTGATACACAGCAACTGATAGAATGTCTGTCCTGGGCAGATGTTATTATTTTAGGACCTGGAATTGGCAAAAGTGATGTGGCACACAGTATTGTAAAGACGGTACTTAAGAATGCGGCAGTACCAATGGTAGTAGATGCCGATGCATTAAATATCATAGCAGAGCAGACCGAACAGCTTCTTCGCCCGCATACAGAACTGGTATTAACGCCACATCTGGGGGAAATGTCCCGGTTAAAACAGCTTGCCGTTTCCTATATCAAAGAAAATATTGAGCAGGTTGCGGAAGATTTCGCAAGGGAATATAATGTAATCTGTGTTTTGAAAGACAGCAGAACGGTAACGGCAATTCCTTATGGGAAAACATTTATTAACCGGAACGGTAACAACGGAATGGCTACTGCGGGAAGTGGTGATGTACTGAGCGGAATTATTGGAAGTCTGATGGCGCAGGGCTTATCTGCAGAGCAGGCGGCACCGCTTGGGGTATATGTACATGCGGCGGCAGCAGATGAACGGAGCAAAACAGTTTCAAAGCATGGACTGACTGCAGGCGAAATTATAAACGGATTATCCGATGTGTTGTCATAATAATAATTTGAGGTGAATGAAATGAAAAGATATAGCAGGGTATATGCCAGCGTGAATCTGGATGCGGCCATTGAGAATATGGAGGCAATGCACCGGCTTTTAAAGAAAGATACCAGCATGTTTGCGGTAATTAAAACAGATGGATACGGACATGGTGCAACGGAACTTGCCCGTGTATTAGAGCCACTTCCGTATCTCCATGGCTTCTGTGTGGCCACAGTGGAAGAAGGCGTAATTTTAAGAAATCATGGAATTAAGAAGCCGATTCTGATTCTTGGTTTTGCATTCCCGGATGAATATGAGATTATTGTAGAACAGAAATTAGAGCCTGCTGTATTTACGTATGATATGGCAGTTGCACTTTCAGAAGCTGCAACAAAGAAAAATCAGGATGTGGCAATTCACATTGCAGTGGATACTGGAATGAGCCGGATTGGTTATCAGGTGGAAAAAGAAAATGCAGGAGAGATAGCGCAAATCAGTAAGCTGCCACATATAATAATGGAGGGGATTTTTACCCACTTTGCAAGGGCAGATGAAAAGGACAAAACGGGTGCCCATAAGCAGCTTGAACTGTTTCAGAAAATGATTGCAATGTGCAAAGAAGAAGGCGTTATTTTCCATCATGCACACTGTTCAAACAGTGCAGGAATTATTGATTTGCCGGAAGCAAATATGGACATTGTAAGAGCGGGAATTACATTATACGGACTCTGGCCATCGGATGAAGTGCAAAAAGACAGACTGCCAATGCACCCGTTAATGGAATTAAAGAGTCATGTTTCTTACGTAAAGACACTGCCGGCTGGAAGGGAAATCAGCTATGGTGGAACCTATACCACAACCAGAGAGACGAAGGTGGCAACGATTCCGGTCGGTTATGGAGACGGTTATCCGAGAACTTTATCTAACAAAGGTTCTGTACTGATTCAGGGAAAAAGAGTACCGATTCTTGGCAGAGTCTGCATGGATCAGTTTATGGTGGATGTTACTGATGTGCCGGATGTTGTCGTTGGAACAGAGGTAACACTTCTTGGCAGAGACGGCGATGAAATCATTACAGCGGAAGAAATCGGGGATTTATCCGGCAGATTCAATTATGAATTTGTCTGCTGTCTTGGTAAACGTATTCCAAGAATCTATTTCGAAAACAACAAAGAAGTAGAACAGAAAGATTATTTTCAGGATTAGAACAGTATACACTCGATAAAATTGGTAATACTTTCAGTAAAACCTATTCTATGGAGTGTATATTATGATTATCAGACGAGGAGATATCTATTATGCGGATTTAAGACCGGTAGTAGGCTCGGAACAGGGCGGAATCAGACCGGTTCTGATTATACAGAATGATGTAGGAAACCGGCACAGTCCTACGGTTATCTGTGCCGCAATCACATCACAGATGAATAAAGCGAAGCTGCCGACCCATGTGGAGCTGTCCTGTCATGAATATGACATTGTAAAAGATTCGGTTATTTTATTGGAACAGCTTCGTACCATTGACAAGACACGATTAAAAGATAAGGTGTGTCATCTGGATGGAAAAATTCTGTCGAAAATCGACAAAGCACTGAAGATTAGTCTGGAATTATATACATAACTTGACTATTTTTGCCTAAAATGTTATATTTTTCAGAAATATGTATAAAAAGGAGAGTATTCAAAAATGGATGACGGCGGGAGTCCGAATACAGGATTTTTTAAAAAAATTTTTCATAAACTTCCATTCAAAGATTCCGAGGATGTAACAGAGGAAGAAATTATTTCCATGGTAAATGAAGGCCATGAGCAGGGAGTCCTTCGGGAAAATGAAGCGGAGATGATACATAATATCTTTGAATTTGGTGATAAAGAAGCCGGTGATATTATGACACACCGTAAAAATATTTCTGCACTGGATGGAAATGACATTTTTGAAGATGTAATCACTCTGGTGATAGACAGCCATTATTCGAGAATGCCGGTATACTCTGATACCATAGACAATATTATCGGAGTATTACATATCAAAGAGACCTTATCCTACAGCAGACAACCGGAGCTTTTAAAGAAGCCGATTAAGGAAATTGACGGGTTAATCCGTCCGGTGGATTTCATACCGGAGACACGCAACATCAATGCATTGTTTCAGGAGATGCAGTCGGCAAAAGAGCATATGGTAATTGTTGTGGATGAATATGGTCAGACAGCCGGACTGGTCACCATGGAGGATATCTTAGAGGAAATCGTCGGAAATATTTTAGATGAACATGATGAGGAAGATACCTATATAGAGAAGAAACCGGACGGAACATTTGTAATGAATGGAATGACACCGTTAGAGGAAGTAGGGGAAGCACTGAATCTTGATTTTGAAGATGAGGATTATGACACCTTAAATGGCCTTCTGATTTCGCTTATTGATAAAATTCCATCGGAGCACGAAGTCTTTGAAGTAAAATACAAAGGCTATATTTTCGAAGTACTTTCCGTGGAAGATAAGATGATAAAATATGTACATGTTGTTCCAGAAACGGAAGAATCTGCCGAGTCTGACACTGCGACTTGTCAGCAGGATGAAAAAATGGTAGAATAATACACGAAATACGGATAGAAAAGAGGATTTATTATGTCAGGACATTCCAAGTTTGCCAATATCAAACATAAGAAAGAGAAAAATGATGCGGCAAAAGGAAAAATATTTACAATTATAGGACGTGAAATTGCAATTGCGGTAAAAGAGGGTGGAGCAGACCCTGCTAACAACAGTAAATTAAGAGATGTAATTGCAAAAGCAAAGGCGAATAATATGCCAAACGATACCATCGAGCGTGGTATTAAAAAAGCAGCCGGAGACGGTGATTCCGTAAATTATGTACAGGTTACTTATGAAGGATACGGTCCAAGCGGAACTGCAATTATTGTAGACGCATTAACCGATAACAAGAACCGTACCGCTGCAAATGTAAGGAATGCATTTACAAAGGGACAGGGAAATATCGGAACACAGGGCTGTGTATCTTACCTTTTTGACCAGAAGGGTCAGATTATCATTGCCAAGGAAGACTGCGATATGGATGCAGACGATTTGATGATGATGGCATTGGATGCCGGAGCAGAGGATTTCTCAGAAGAGGAAGACAGCTTTGAAGTAATTACAGCACCGGATGATTTCAGTGCAGTACGTGAAACTTTGGAAGCAGAAAATATTCCAATGGCAAGTGCTGAGGTTACCATGATTCCTCAGACTTATGTTTCTTTAACAGACGAGAAAGATATTACCAATATCCAGAGAATCCTAGATCTTCTGGATGAAGATGATGATGTACAGGAAGTATATCACAACTGGGAGGAATAAAACTGATACCTGCATTTATCAGAGACAATGATAGATAGATGCAGGTATTTTCTAATAATATATTACATATGGTATAAAGGAGAAGGAAAGATGGAAGAGAATTATCAGATTGAGACAAAATGTATTCAGTCTGGCTGGAAACCAACCAAGGGGGAACCGAGAGTATTACCGATTTACCAGAGCACTACATTTAAGTATGATACCAGTGACCAGATGGGACGGTTATTTGATTTAGAGGAAGCCGGATATTTTTATACGAGACTTCAGAATCCGACCAATGATGCAGTAGCTGCAAAGATTGCAGATTTAGAGGGCGGTATAGCAGCAATGCTGACCTCATCCGGACAGGCAGCCAACTATTTTGCAGTATTTAATATCTGTGAAGCAGGAGATCATATTGTGGCATCCAGCTCCTTATATGGTGGAACCTTTAATCTGCTGGGAACCACACTTAAGAAACAGGGAATTTCCTGTACCTTTGTGGATCCGGATGCATCGGAAGAAGAGCTTTCAGCGGCATTTTTACCAAATACAAAGGCGGTGATTGCGGAGACCTTATCTAATCCATCCCTTGTAGTACTTGATATTGAGAAGTTTGCACATGTTGCCCATGCACATGGGGTACCACTTATCGTAGATAATACATTTGCAACACCGATTAACTGCAGACCTTTTGAATGGGGAGCAGATATCGTAACTCATTCTACTACCAAGTATATGGATGGACATGCCATGGCAGTGGGCGGATGTATCGTTGACAGTGGTAATTTTGATTGGGAGAAATATAAGGATAAATATCCGGGACTGACACAGCCGGATGAATCTTATCATGGAATTGTATACACTCAGAAATTTGGTAAGCTGGCTTATATTAAAAAAGCAACAGCACAGCTTATGCGTGACCTTGGCTCCATTCCATCCCCGATGAATTCCTTCTTACTGAATGTCGGGCTGGAAACTTTACATTTAAGAGTGCCAAGACATTGTGAAAATGCCCAGAAGGTAGCAGAATATTTAAATGCAAATGATAAAGTGGCATGGGTAGATTATCCGGGCTTAAGGGATAACAAATATCATGCACTGGCAGAAAAATATATGCCAAATGGCACCTGTGGTGTTATTGCATTTGGCTTAAAGGGTGGTAGGGAAGTATCCGTATCCTTTATGGATCATCTGAAATTAGCTGCAATTGTAACACATGTAGCAGATTCCAGAACCTGTGTCCTGCATCCTGCCAGCCATACACATCGTCAGATGACAGATGAGCAGTTAATTGAAGCAGGTGTAGCACCGGATTTAATCCGGCTTTCCGTTGGAACAGAAAATGTAAAAGACATCATTGCAGACCTGGAACAGGCATTGGAGAATGTTTAAGCAGAAAGGGGTAGCAAAATGAAGAAAATTCTATTTGCAGCATCAGAATGTGTACCATTTATTAAAACCGGAGGGCTTGCGGACGTGTGTGGTGCACTGCCAAAGGAATTTGACCCTCAGTATTGGGATATTCGTGTGGTAATTCCAAACTATAGTTGTATACCGGAACATTTCCGGAGCCAGTTTGAATATGTAACACATTTTTACATGGGAACAGGTTCTTATATCCCAAGCAAATATGTGGGCGTATTAAAATATGAATTAGATGGAATTACATATTACTTTATCGATAATAAAGAGTATTTTGATTGTTTTTCACCTTATGGAAATATCAGACAGGATATCGAAAAATTCTGTTTCTTTGATAAGGCAGTATTATCTATGCTTCCTGTTATCGGCTTCCAGCCGGATATTATCCATTGTCATGACTGGGAAACAGGTCTCATTCCGGTATATCTGAAAAACGAGTTTCAGGGAGATATGTTCTTCTGGGGTATGAAATCTGTTATGACTATTCATAACTTGAAATTCCAGGGTGTATGGGATATTAAGACCATGCAGGGGTTAACCGGACTTCCGGCATCACTTTTTACACCGGATAAGCTGGAATATAAGAAAGATGCTAATATGTTAAAGGGTGGTCTGGTTTATGCAGACTACATTACCACAGTCAGTGATTCTTATGCCAATGAGATTCAGACAGAAAATTATGGGGAAGGTTTAAATGGTCTGCTTTCCGCCCGTCATTATGATATGCAGGGAATTGTAAACGGTATCGATTATCAGGTTTACAACCCGGCAACAGATAATAAGATTTACTGTAACTATGATGCTGAGTCATTCCGCAAGAAGAAAGTCAATAACAAGCTGAAATTGCAGGAAGACTTAGGACTGACCGTAGATAAGAAGAAATATATGATTGGTCTTATTTCGCGTCTGACAGACCAGAAGGGTTTAGATTTGATTAACTTCGTTATCGACCGTATCGTAGATGACTTTACACAGCTTGTAGTAATTGGAACCGGTGAAGGCCAGTATGAGAACATGTTCCGTTATTATGCATGGAAATATCCGGATCGTGTGTCTGCAAATATCTGTTACTCCGATGACCTGGCACATAAGTTATATGCATCTGCCGATGCCTTCTTAATGCCATCCCGGTTTGAGCCATGTGGACTGACACAGCTTATTTCATTCCGCTACGGAACAGTGCCAATCGTCCGCGAGACTGGTGGATTAAAAGATACTGTTGTTCCATATAATGAATATGAGAATACCGGAGACGGATTCTCATTCAGTAATTACAATGGAGAGGAAATGCTTTCTGTCATTAATTATTCCAAACACATTTTCTTTGACAAGAAGAAACAGTGGAACCAGATTATTGACCGTGGCATGGCAAAAGACTTCTCCTGGAAGAGCTCCAAGTGCCGTTATGAGAACCTTTACAATTATTTAAAGGGCTGGCCGGTATAAAAAAGAATATCATGTAGATAATAAGACAGACAGTGTAAAACTGCCTGTCTTATTTTTTGCGCGAGTAGCGAGAAATAATCCAGACAGAAAGAAGGGAGCATCTGATATGGAGCAGAAAGAAAACAAAGTGCTGCTAAAGAAAAAAGTCCCAAATGTGGAATTGAAAAATGAAGAAATCAAAAATGCAGAATTACAAAATACAGAATCAAAAATAGAAAAAACAGAAAACAAAGAACGGAAAAAAGATGAATCGAAAAAGGAACAGTTAGATGAACAAGAACTGATCAGGGAATCCGGGCAGATTTCCTTATCTGACAGCCGATGGCATCAGAAGATTCATTTGTTATCGGTGATTGGTGAGATTGAAGGTCATGAATGTCTTTCTTCCAATACCAAGACAACGAAATATGAGCATGTACTGCCGAAGCTTGCAGAAATAGAAGATTCTGACCAGGTGGATGGTGTTCTTGTGCTTTTGAATACAGTAGGCGGTGATGTGGAATCCGGACTTGCCATTGCAGAAATGCTATCTTCCTTAAGTAAACCGACAGTGTCCCTTGTCTTAGGCGGAAGTCATTCCATTGGTGTGCCGCTGGCGGTTTCAACGGACTATTCTTTTATTGTGCCATCGGGAACCATGGTCATCCATCCGGTGCGTATGAGCGGGACAGTAATCGGAGCACCGCCAACTTATGATTATTTCCAGCAGATGCAGAATCGGATTATTCATTTTATAGCATCTCACAGCAGAGCGGATGAAAAAAGATTAGAGCAGCTCATGATGAATACCACCATGCTGACAAAGGATCTGGGAACCATTCTTGTAGGAGTAGATGCAGTAAAAGAAGGACTGATTGACGAAGTGGGGGGAATCGACCAGGCACTTCATAAATTGCATGAGATTATAAGAGAACAGAAAAACGAATGCCTGTAATGACAAACGCATCAAAATATGGTATACTAATGCACAGTGTTGATAATTTTATACAAGTAACTGTAGTGAGAGATACCAAGGAGGCAGCTATGTCATTATTACAGTCTGTTTTATTAGGTCTGATACAGGGATTAACCGAATTTCTGCCGGTAAGCAGTTCCGGTCATCTGGCAATATTTAAACAGTTTTTTCAAATAGAAACCGGCGGAATGTTTTTTGATATTCTGCTTCACATCGGAACACTGATTGCCGTATTTATTGTATATTATAAGGATATATTCCGCATGATTAAAGAAGGCTTTGCCATTATTGGTGATTCATTTGTAAATGTGGCAACCTTTTTTAAACGTGTGATAACAAAAGAAGATTTACCATACCGCAAAATCGTGCATAATAGTTACCGGAAATTTGTGATGCTTGTCATTGTTTCCACGATTCCAACCGGAATTATTGGAATTGCAGCGAAAGATCTGGTGTCTGCGGCAGAGCAGATTTTACTGGTTCCTGGAATCTGCCTTATTATTACGGCAGTGCTTTTATTTATTGCAGACCGGATTCCGGATGGCGGCAAGACACCAAAACAGGTAACTTATACCAATGCATTTTTAATCGGTATCAGTCAGGGAATCGCAACCATGCCGGGCTTATCGAGGTCAGGAACCACAATCACAGCATGTCTTTCTACCGGAATGACCCGCAAATTTGCGGTAAAATATTCTTTTATCATGTCTATTCCGGCAATACTTGGAGCACTGGTAGTAGAGATTAAGGATGTTGAATTTGCAGCATTACAGTCTGCAGATATTTTAAATTACATAGTTGGAACGCTGGTGGCAGCCGTAGTCGGTTATATCTGCATTAAGACCATGCTGGTAGTAGTGCACAAAAAGAAATTCACGATATTTTCCATCTACTGTCTCATAATGGGACTGGTATCAATTGGAGGATATTTTTATATGTAAACGGGAGATTGAAATGGCAACTGGAACTAGAAAAAAGACAACTCAGAAGAAGAAAACAACGGGAACAACAGCATCAAAGGCAAGAAAACAGCGGGAACAGCAGGAATCCTTCCGGAATGAAGTGATTCTTTGGATTACACTGGCAGTCTGTATTGTTTTGCTGCTTGCCAATTTTGGAATCGGCGGAAAAATCGGAAGCGGAGTCAGTTCCTTTTTCTTTGGAATATTTGGATTAATGGCATATGTATTCCCAATCTGTCTCTTTTTAGCAGTGGTGTTCGCAGTGTCTAACCGGGAAAATAAAGTAGCAGCAGTCAAAATTGTAGCGGCGGTATTATTTGTATCCTTTTTATGCCTGTTTGTGCAGATGGTAACAGACAGCAGCAAGGAAGCCGGAGCAATATCTGCGTTCCAATATGGCTTTGACAATAAAGCCGGTGGCGGTATTATCGGCGGATTATTAGAACAGTTTCTGAGTCCGAATTTTGGTGTGCCGGGTACTTATGTCATTGATATTATTGTTTTGATAATATCGCTGGTGCTGATTACGGAACGCTCTATTATGAAGGGTATGCAAAAAGGTGGAAAAGTCATTTACGATTCAGCGAAGGATGATGCAATCCGTCGTATGGATGCTGCCAGGGAACGCCGGGAAGAGCGGGAGAAAGAAAGAGAAAAAGAGCAGGCAAGACGACGGATGGAAAAGAAGGTAAGCGGTGTAGCATTGGATACCAAATTACCATCCCCGGATAAAAAGAAAGTCAAATCAGATGATATTAATGAAATTACTTTGAGTGATATCGAAGATATGCCGGTGGTACAGGAAGAAAATAAAGTTGTGCTTACGGCAACCAACGGCAGCCAGAAAATGGAACAGCCGGTAATTCATACGATGAATGAGCCGGTGGCAACGATACACAGAGCAGAGGTAAAACCGGTAGAACCGATCATTCAGCCTGCATCTGAACCTGTGTTTGAGCCGGAAGCAATTGCAGAGCCAAATGCAGAAAGCAATCTGCCAAAAGAACCGGCGCATCCTGTAATGGAAGAAGAAAAGCCAAGGAAGAATAAGAAGCAGGACAAGATAGAAATCGAAGATGAAGTGGCGGCTGTAGAAGAATCTATCGTAAAACAGGAAAATTCCGGTGGCAGATATGTATTCCCTCCGGTGAATCTACTGAAAAAGGGAAGTGCAGGTGCTTCCGGTGATACCAGAGATTATCTCAATCAGACAGCAGCAAAATTAAAAGAGACCTTAAAGAATTTTGGAATTAATATTACAATTACGGCTATCAACTGCGGACCAGCAGTAACGAGATATGAATTCCAGCCGGAAATGGGTGTAAAGGTCAGCAAAATCGTAAATTTGTCCGATGATATCAAGATGAATCTTGCGGCGGCGGATATCCGGATTGAAGCACCGATTCCGGGTAAAGCAGCCATTGGTATCGAGGTGCCGAATAAAGAAAGTATTCCGGTTATGTTCCGTGATCTGGTAGAGTCAGAGGAATTTCATGCCAATAAATCACCGATTGCTTTTGCAGCCGGAAAAGATATTGCCGGAAAAGTCATGATTGCGGACATTGCAAAGATGCCGCATCTATTGATTGCAGGAGCTACCGGTTCCGGTAAATCTGTCTGTATCAATACAATTATTATGAGTATTTTGTACCGGGCAGATCCGGAGGATGTAAAGCTTATCATGATTGACCCGAAGGTGGTTGAGTTAAGTGTATACAATGGAATCCCACATCTGTTTATTCCGGTTGTTACAGATCCGAAGAAGGCGGCAGGTGCATTGCACTGGGCGGTAGCTGAAATGACAGACCGTTATCAGAAATTTGCAGAATACGGTGTTCGTGATCTGAAGGGCTATAACCAGAAAATAGAAGGAATCAAAGATATTGATGACCCGGATAAGCCAAAGAAGATGCCGCAGATTGTAATTATTGTGGACGAGCTGGCGGATTTGATGATGGTTGCACCAGGGGATGTGGAAGATGCTATCTGCCGGTTGGCGCAGCTTGCAAGAGCCGCAGGAATCCATCTTGTCATTGCAACACAGCGTCCTTCCGTAAATGTCATTACCGGACTGATTAAAGCAAATATGCCATCCCGAATCGCATTTTCTGTAACGTCCGGTGTGGATTCAAGAACCATTCTTGATATGAACGGTGCGGAAAAGCTTTTAGGAAAAGGCGATATGCTTTATTATCCGCAGGGCTTACAGAAACCGCTTCGTGTACAGGGTGCGTTTGTATCCGATAAAGAGGTATCAGATGTGGTTGAATTCTTAAAGGAACACAATGAGGGGGAAGGCTACAGTACTGATATTGAAGAGCGGATGAACAATATTTCTGTATCCGCAAGCACTGGTGCTGATGCGGCATCTGGTGATGGAAATGACAGAGATGCTTATTTCTTGGATGCTGCAAAGCTTTTGATTGATAAAGATAAAGGTTCCATCGGAATGATTCAGCGTTATTTTAAAGTTGGTTTTAACCGGGCGGCAAGAATTATGGATCAACTGGAAGAAGCTGGTGTAGTAGGACCGGATGAAGGAACCAAGCCGCGACAGGTGTTAATGTCTCCGGAACAGCTGGAAGCATTTATTGAAGAGGGTAATTAAGAAAGATTTATAGAATACAATCCATGAGGAGGAAATGAAGATGAAGTCAGATATTGAAATTGCACAGGAAGCAGAACTGGTACATATTAAGGAAGTAGCTGAGAAGCTCGGAATAAACGAGGATGAGCTGGAATTTTACGGAAAATACAAAGCAAAGATTTCCGATGAATTATGGGAGTCTGTAAAAGACAGGGAAGATGGCAAACTGGTTCTTGTAACAGCTATTAACCCGACACCTGCCGGCGAAGGAAAGACCACAACAAGTATCGGACTTGGTGAGGCGATGGCTTTACTTGGTAAAAAAGCGGTACTTGCACTTCGTGAGCCGTCTTTAGGACCGTGCTTTGGAATCAAAGGTGGAGCCGCAGGTGGTGGATATGCGCAGGTAGTTCCGATGGAAGATTTAAATCTGCATTTTACCGGAGATTTCCATGCAATTACATCCGCAAATAACCTGTTGGCAGCATTATTAGATAATCATATCCAGCAGGGCAACCAGCTTGGAATTGACCCACGTCAGGTAGTATGGAAACGTTGTATGGATATGAATGACCGTGCACTTAGAAATATTGTAATCGGTCTTGGAAGCAAAATGGATGGTATGGTACGTGAAGACCATTTCATCATTACAGTGGCATCTGAAATTATGGCTGTTTTATGTCTGGCGGACAATATGGAAGATTTGAAACGCCGTCTGGGCAGAATCATTGTTGCCTATTCCTTTGACGGAACTCCGATTACGGCAGATGATTTACATGCAACCGGTTCCATGGCAGCACTCTTAAAAGATGCCATCAAACCAAATCTGATTCAGACATTAGAGCACAATCCAGCCATCGTTCATGGTGGACCATTTGCAAATATTGCTCATGGATGCAACAGTGTCCGTGCTACTAA
>ENA-OXYB01000068-OXYB01000068.1-human-gut-metagenome-genome-assembly--contig:-NODE-68-length-39194-cov-8.876543_pt1 | contig 39194 bp, 29 predicted proteins | sample MGYA00244941_ERZ652754 | MGnify/ENA primary metagenome ERZ652754 (study PRJEB26926, sample SAMN06164654) | human gut metagenome | biome: ENVO:00009003; feature: ENVO:2100002; material: ENVO:00002003... | reverse complement strand
GCGCAAGGATTCGCCCGGCAACTGGGGGAACTGGGACAGCATGCTGAAACACCTGATCGCCTATGCGGGGACGGAGACCACCTTCGAACGGATCGACCGACGGTTCGTCGAGGGGTTCCGCACCTACCTCGCCAAGGAGGCCCGCACGAAGAGCGGCACCGCCCTCTCGGCCAACAGCCAGAACAGCTACTTTCTGAAGTTCAAGGCAGCGTTGAACCGGGCCGTCGAGGAGGGGATCGTCCCCCAATCGCCCGCCATGGGGGTCAAGGCCACGCGGACGGAGGACGTCCACCGCGAATACCTCACGATCGAGGAGCTGCAACGACTGGTCAAGACCGACTGCTCCTACCCGGTGTTGAAGGATGCCTTCATCTTCTCGTGTCTGACGGGTATGCGCTGGAGCGACATCAACAAGCTGACGTGGGGCGAGGTGCAGGAGTTCGACGGCGGCACACGCGTGGTCTTCCGCCAGAAGAAGACCCGCGGTCTGGAGTACCTCGACATCTCCGAGCAGGCCGTGCGCTACATGGGGCCGCGCGGCAGGGCCGACGAGCGGGTCTTCACGGGGCTGAAATACTCCGCCTGGCACAACCTCGCGTTGCGCGAATGGTGCATGAAGGCGGGCATCACGAAGCACATCACCTTCCACTGCGGGCGCCACACCTTCGCCGTATTGCAGCTCTCACTCGGCACCGAGATCTACACCCTTTCGAAGCTCCTCGGCCACCGCGAGCTGAAGACCACACAGGTCTATGCGCAGATTATGGACGAGAAGAAACGCGAAGCGGTGAACCGGATTCCGGAATTATGATTATCTTTGGGAGACGGGGTATCAGCCTCCACTCCCGCACCGCAACCGACCGCCCATGAACCGCATCGAATACATCCGCTACTCGCACCGTCGTGCCAACAGCCGGGTCCGTGCATGGATCGGGAGCGTGCGCATGCGGCTCGCGCGTCGGAGCCGGTTGCTGGGCTGGTTATGGATGGTGCCGGCGTCGATCTTCTACGCGCTGGTCGTCCTCTTCAGCTGGCTCACCTTCTGCGTCGTCCTCTTCCGGGATCCCCGTTTCACGCTCCACTATCTGGAGAGCGAGATCGAGTGTCGCGGACTCACCGGTGCGGAGGCCCGCCGTTATCTCGACGAGCAGCACCGCGGCTACGAGCGCCGGCTGGCCTACGGCAACTTCACCCGCGACGAACAGCGGCGCATCGACCAGACCTTCGCGTACCTCTACAACCGCTACCCTGCCCCGGCACGGGACGACCTCAAGACCCAACTGGACGAGGTGCAGAGCGCCGTTGCGGAGATTGCCGGCTTCACGCGGCAGCGGCAGGAGGAGCTGGAGCAGGCCCGGGAGCGTGAAACCGCCCTGCAGGCGCAGGCCGAGAAGCGCCGCGCCATCAACCGCAGCCGCACGGGATTCGACCCCACGCCGGAGGACTTCTCGCCGCGTCTTACCAACCGCCAGCTCGACCTGCTGACCGAACACATCAACCGCATCGGCCTCTTCCGGCGCGACGTCACCCGCCCGGAGGTCGAACTGCTGCTCGCCTGCCAACTCCCGGAGCCGTTGCAGACGACCCACAACAAGCTGCTGGCGCTGCTGCTCGAATCGCTGAGCGCCGCGCGGTTCATCACCCCGAAGTGGCAGCGCGTGGCGGGAGCCAAGGGATGCTTCCTCTCGAAGCTGGGCAAGCCGCTTACGGCCAAGGATCTCTCGGCGGCCAAGCAGATGGCCGACATCATCGACGCGAAACGCGAGCAACAGATTCTCGACTGCATCCGGGCCTTGGAGGCCGCGCAGTCATAGCCTGCCCAAAGAGGCCGACAAGCACGGACAATGTCTCCCTTTGCGGGGTTCCGTCGTCGTGTTTGCAGGGTGCCAGTACGCGGAAAAAAGATGGGAAAGATTGTCCAAACAAGCGGAAACGTTGGCAGACAATGTCGTCAGCCTTTTTTCTTCGTTTTTTTGTCTCTGTAATTACAAACCCGTGCGTTGTGCAACGCCTTTGTCAAACCTTTTAAATTGTGTTTTTATGCAAATGAGTCTAACCGTCGAGGAGCGTCTCGACCGCATCGAACAACTGCTGCGCGGACAGAAGAATGTCCTGAACTTTTCCGAAGCCTGCGACTTCACAGGCATCTCACCGAGCTACATGTACAAACTCACCCACAATGCCCGCATCCCCCACTACAAGCCCCACGGCAAGAATGTCTACTTCCTGCGCGAGGAGTTGGAACAGTGGCTGCTGCAAAATCCCGTGCGGACCGCCGAACAGAAGGATCGCGAGGCGACCGAGTTCGTCCTTCGCAAACGGCGTCTGAGGTAGCAGCACGCATCGGTCCGACCGGTCCCAAGCCCATCGGGGCGGCCGGATTATCTACCCCTAAAAAAGCGCATCGCTCCCCTTAAACGAGCGGATCACCCGCTCCTTTACGACATCACCCTCCTCCATACGGCCCATCAACAACGGCGACGACGGGTCATGCAACACCCGATTCCGATACACCGTCCCCATATCAGTGTTGGCATAGCAATACAGACAGCCGTGGCTGCATGTATCATAGGCCCCGATATCCACACTCTGCACACATCCACACTCCGGCCGTTGGTTCCTGTCCTTGGCGACCTCCAACCTGCACCCCAGCAACTCTTCAATCAACATACGGTCGACGCATCGGCCATGCCGGATGCCCATCGGCTCCAGGTCTATCCGTTCCGCGCAGCTCTGGATCCGGATGCCATAGCTTGATGCGATGGCCGCCAGCCCCGCAGCCAATCGGGTGATTTCATCCTCGCTTGGTTCCCGGGCCGTTGTCGCCCTTAAATTGCGCCGCGTCTTCTGGTACAGATCCACGAAACTGATTACACAGGTTTGAGTACAAGATGCCAACCGTTTGGCGATTGCCTCAAAACCGTGCAGATGATAGCGGACGTCCATGCTTCGCGAGAACAGAATCGGGTCATACCGCCAAATGACCCGCTTGGGGCCAATCCGGTCGGACAGCCGTCTGAACGTGTCGATCACGGACTTCTTCTGCGGAAGCCCCACCTCCAGCTCCTTGTCATATGGAGTGACCGTAAATTGAAAATAGTACATGTAGTCCGCAAGTTCGCCCAGACGCGGCAGCATCGGCGCTGGATTCTTGCTCCAGAAGACGATGCAATCAATCACATCCGGGGATAGCCGGATTTTGCTGACCAGATGCCGGTTCATCGGATTCCGGACGCACACCTGCCCCTCCCGGATCCGGTTGTAAAACCAGTCCGAATAGAAGGCGGGAATATCGGTTCTTCGGCTAACGCTCAGTATCATTACGAATCAGTTTATCGTTTCGTCGCACTTCGCCGACGACGCCCGAGGCTGCGGCGTACGGTCAAGATTGCTTGGCCCGTTTTCCGTAGAGCCGCTCCAGGTCGAGCTTCTCGATGCGCGAACGGATGGCACCGGGCTTGCGCTGGAAATGGGCGGACAACTCCTCCTCCGTCGCCCCTTCACACCACCGGCGCGTCAACTCCAGATCCTCCGCCTCGGTCCAGGGCAGGTAGGCGTTCGGATACTCCTGACGACAGGCGTAGACCGAATAGGTTGGTTCGCCGGTCAGCTGCTTGTAGGCCCGCAAATAACGTTTCAGCCGCTTGACGTCCTTATCCGAAAGGTACGGCAGGCGACGAATATCCATGTTGTCCGTCAGGTCGTTCAACTTGACCGCCACGGCCAGCGGATTGCCCTTTATGCGGGCAATATAACGGTCGTAGGGCTCCTCTTCGGCGTGGGTCAAACAGCGCAGCGCCTCGATGATTTCAGGCGCAAACCCCTCGGCCGCCAGCTCCTCCAGCGTCCAGTTGCTGTCCTCGACCACATCGTGCAACACCCCGACGATCTTCTCTTCGGGAGTTTTGCCCGCGGCCATGACCCGCAGCGGGTGGCCGATATAATCGTTCCCGGCCTTGTCGCGCTGGCCGCGGTGCGCCTCGGTGGCAATCTCGATGGCTCGTTCCAGGGTGCTCATGCTTTGCTCGGTTTATGGACGGCCTTCGGCGCGTCCTATTCAAGACAAAGATACGAAATTTGCCGACAGTCGGAACGCTGGGTGCCCCGCCTGCGGCAATAAACTACAACGATACACACCGCCCGACAAACGCTCTACCGCAAAAATCGGCGACTGTTGGCGGTTTTCCGATTTAATTTCCTATTTTTGTAGATGGTTCCGTGCCGATCCGCGGAGCCAGACATTTTATACGAACGTTTCGTTACGTTTTCTTTCGCATTCAAACTTCGCAACCTTGGATACACCGAAAGAGATGTAACAGGGGCGCTCCGTGGACGCTTGTATTGTGCCCGCAGGCCTTTGGCTTGTTATGTGCATGATACACGTTTCGCGTGGGCTGTCCGTGTTGCTTATTTCGGTGTGGGCAGCGAAGGCCTGAATGCGTGGTAAGTCAATGCGGCAACCCACGTTTTTTTATGGCTTTCGATTACGATTACACCGGAAATCCCGCCCTGCTCGACCGCCGGAAGGTCGCCTTCTTCGCCTCGCGCGTCGTCTCGCCGGCCGTCGAGGAGCAGGCCCTTCGCTGGGCCGAGGCGTGTTGCGCAACCGAGCGCGTCGTAATCAGCGGCTTCCAATCCCCGCTCGAAAAATCCGTCTTCGAACTTCTGTTGCAAGCCCGTCACCCGGTGATCTGGGCCCTGGGGCGAGCCCTCTACCGCCGCTACCCTCCCGCCGTCGAAGAGGCCCTGGCCGAGCAGCGCATCCTGATCTTTGCCGTTCGCAACGCCCGCCGGACCGGTTGGCAGACCGCCCAAACCCGCAACTACACCATCGCTTCGATGGCCGAGGAGAGTGTCTACGCCCTCCGCACGGACGGCCGTCCCAGTTCGCTCGACGTCCTCTACGGGCTGGAGTTGGGGCGCAAACCGGTGCGTTGTTTTTAATGGGGGGGGGCAGACGGCTATCGTCTGCCGACCGTAACGACGCCCTGGTTGACCGAGCAGCGGATCGGTGCAATATTCTCCAATTCGTCGAGCAGCTCCCGCAGCGGAAGATTGGGGGTCTGAAGGCTGAAGGTAAAGTCGTAGACCTCCGGATCGGCCACTTCGAATTGTACGTCGTACCACCGTTCCAGCTCCCGAACGACCTCCCGCATCGGCGTGTCGCGGAAGCAGATCGTATTCCGGCTCCAGAGGATCGTCTGGTCGGCATTGCTCAGCGATTCGATCGAACTGGTTCCCATCTGCTTGTTGTAGACCAGCCGCTGGGAGGGCTCCAGCCGGTAGGACGAGGCCCCGCGGGCGAACTCCACGCTGCCCCGGATCAGCACTACCGAGATAGTTGGGTCCGACCGATAGGCCTTGACGTCGAACTCCGTTCCCAGCACCCGGACGGAGGCATTGTCCGAGGTCTCGACGACAAACGGACGCTGGGGGTTGTGTGCCACCTCAAAGTAGGCTTCGCCGTCCAGCTGCACGCGACGTTCCGAGAGCCCGAACCGCTCGGGATAGGAGATCGTCGAGCCGGCATTGAGGAAAATCCTCGTTCCATCCTGGAAGATCACCTCCTTGCGTTCGCCGACGGCTGCAGCGACCGTCTGCTGTTCGTCGGCCGAGAAGAGCGCCCCGCCGAGTCGGCTGTTCAGATTGGCCCACAGACCCAGAATCAGGGCGCACGGAATCAGAATGGCCGCCACGCGAAGGAGTAGCCGGCGCCGCCGGGCGCGGGTGAGGATGCGTTCGATGCGTCGTAACAGCTCATCGCCCGGAATGTCGGACAGCGGAGCCATGGCTCCGGACTCCAGCTGTCGGGCGTCGTTGTCGAACTCCGCCGCGAGCCAAGCCTGCCCCTCGTCGGTGGCAAACCAGGCGGCCACTTCGGCCGCCTCGTCGGGCGTCGCCTTTTCGTTCAGGACGCGGCGGATTGTTATCTCATCGGGTCGTTTCATCGGAACAGAATTAACAGGGTAATCATCAGTTTGGCGGCTCCGGCCAGGAGCTCCTTCAATCGTTTCAGACATTCGCGGTAATGGGTGTTCACCGTATGGATCGAGAGGTTCAGACGGGCGGCAATCTCCTGATTGGAGTATCCCTCGCGTCGCAGCGTGGCCACGGCCCGCTGTTGGGGTGGCAGTGTTGCGATGGCCCGTTCGAGCAGTTCGCTGTGGTAGTTGCGTTCGGCCCAGGTGTAGAGTTCATCGTCGTACGGGGGCTGTTTCTGTACGATGCGGTAGTTGTGTTGCAGGGCGCTGACGTTGTTGCGGATCTGGTTCAGCACCTGATGCTTCAGCATACCGTACAGATACCCCTGCAGATTGCGGGTGATGAAGAGTGCTTCGCGGGCGGTCCACAACTTGACGAAGAGCTGCTGCAGGGCGTCGTCGGCGTCGGCGCGGTTTTTCAGATAGCGCAATGCCAGCGTATAGAGCCGTGCGTGATAACGCCGGTAGATGGCTTCGAATGCCGCACGATCCCCCGTCCGGAGACGGCCGAGCAGCTCCAGATCCTCCTGCGTATCTTCCATCCATGAAGCCATGTTCATCCTTGAATGCCATACAAAGATAGGGATTCGTTTCATAACGAAGACACCTGACGGAGGGCAAAATAGGTAGTCCGGCGAATTTTTTTGCAAAAAAAGTCCCGGCACTCACACTTTTCAGTCGGGTTGTGTGTCCTACGAATGAACCGACTAAACTACGACCGCTATGATTTGACCATTCCCTCCTTTTTGAAGGGGCCGTACATCGGATCTTCATGCCGATGTCACCCGTCCGTCATTGACCGCCGTGCATCTTTGCGGCGAAGAGTGATATGATTTTACCAATTCTTCCTATTTTTATTAACCAATCAATCAGAAATGAAACCATTTAGACTCCTATTGGCGGCAGTCCTTCTGGCGGCGTCCGTGACCGCGGTCTCGGCGCAGCAGGTGACTGTCAGGCTCCGGCAGGTAAAGCTGGTGCAGGTGCTGGACGAGATTTCGCGGCAGACCGGCTATGCGTTCTACCACTCGCGTCCGACGGTTGATCCCGACCGGATCGTGTCGCTTGACGTCGTGGACACGAAACTCGAAACGGCGCTGGACCGCCTCTTCGCCGGCACCCGGATCGGCTATGAGATCCGCAATCAGAAAATCTATCTGGTCGCCAAAAACGACCCGCAAGACGAAGCCACCCGGCAGCAGCCCCGGCCGGTAAAGGGCCGAGTGAAGGATGCAGCCGGCGAGCCGGTTATCGGTGCTACAGTTGTGGTGAAGGGTACGACCCGGGGTGCCAGTACGGGCGTCGACGGCGGCTTTACGCTGGACGTGATGCCGGACGACGTGCTGGTCGTATCGTACATCGGCTACGATACACAGGAGATTCCCGTCGGCAGCCGTACGTCGTTCGATATTCAGCTCCGGGAGGAGGCCACGACGCTGGATGACGTGGTGGTGATTGGCTACGGTACCGTGAAGAAGCGAGATGTTTCGACGGCCATCTCCTCGATCAAGGCCGAGGATATCGCCAACCAGCCCATAACCGATTTCCGGCAGTCGATGGCCGGGAAAATGCCCGGTGTGCAGGTGATGCAGACGGGCGGAGATCCCGAAGGCAACGTGATGGTACGCGTGCGCGGTATCAGCTCGGCCACGGCCGGCAACGATCCGTTGTATATTGTCGACGGTGTGCCGATGGAGAACGGCCTCTCGAACCTCAATACGAACGACATCGAGTCGATGGAGGTGCTGAAGGACGCCTCGTCGGCCGCGATTTACGGTTCGCGCGGTTCGAACGGCGTGATCCTCATCACGACCAAAAAGGGAAAGTCGGAGACCATCCAGGTGACCTACGACGGCTATTACGGCATTGAGCAGGTGTCGAAGAAGATCGACCTGATGAATGCCTATCAGTTTGCCCAGGTAGCCAAGGAGGGACACGATGCTGCCTATCTCGATCAGTATCCTGGCGGCACGGCTCCGAACGGAGATCGCCCCGAATCGTATATGAATTACCCCGTGGAACTGGTTCCCTATCTGAACGGAGAACCGGGATTGACCGATACCGACTGGCAGGATGCCATCTTCCGCACGGCCTCGACGACGAGTCACAACATCGCCGTTTCGGGCAAGGGCAAGCATGTCAACTATTTCATTTCGGGCAACTATTATTACAAGGAGGGAGTGATTATCAACTCCGACTTTGAGCGCTACTCCTTTCGCATGAATCTTGACGGAAAATACAAGAATTTCAAGTATGGCGTAAACTTTTCCCCTTCTTATTCGAAGTCGAACAAGGTAAATGCCTCGGGTGATTACAACAGCGGAGGCATCGTGCAGTCGGCTCTGACATCGTGCCCGATCTGGCCCATCTATAATGAGGATGGTACGTTTAACTTCCAGGGTAACGGTTATTGGCGTATTGGTACAGACTACCAGCACAACGAGATTCTGAATCCCGTAGCGCTGGCCACGCTGCAGTCCGAAGTGATCGACCGCATGTCGATGACCGGGCGGGCCTTCCTCGGGTATGAGATCTGCAAGGGGCTTACGTTTCAGACCTCATTCGGAGGATCGTTCTACGGCGCCATCGACAACAAGTACCGCTCGTCGGAACTTCCCCTGCGCGGAAAGGCCTATTACGATGCTCCGTCCAATCCGGAAGGCTACTCCTCGGGCGGATTCTATTTCAACTGGCTGGTCGAGAACCAGTTGACCTACGACCGCATGTTCGGAGACCACTCGTTGAACGTCATTCTCGTGCAGTCGGCTCAGAAGGAGACCTACAAGACGCTGAATGTCACGGCGACGGATTATCCCAACGATCAAAACCAGACGATCGGCGGCGGTACCGTGAGCGATGGCGATTCGAAGACCGAACAATGGTCGCTGGCCTCCTATCTGGCCCGCGTGCAGTACAGCTACAAGGGCAAATATATGCTTTCGGCGGCCATCCGTGCCGACGGTTCGTCGCGCTTCGGCAAGAACAACCGCTGGGGCTACTTCCCCTCGGCGTCTGCAGCCTGGCGCATCTCGGGGGAACCCTTCTTCCAGAATGCCGAAGCGCTCCGCTGGGTCAACGACCTGAAAATCCGTGCCAGCTACGGTCAGACGGGTAACTTCCAGATTGGCAACTACCGCCATCTGGCAACCATGAGCGGCGACGACTATATCCTCGGTACGGGCAGCGGCTCGCTTGTAAGCGGTTACAAACCTTCGGACGTGGAGAATCCCGATCTGACGTGGGAGAAGACCTCGATGTTCAACGTCGGCGCCGATCTGAGCCTTCTGGGCGGCTATTTCAACCTGACGGCCGAGTACTACTACGCCAATACGACCGACATGTTGCTCGAGGTGCCGATTCCGCACCTGACGGGTTACAGCACGACGCTGATGAACATCGGCAAGGTGAACAACCGCGGTTGGGAACTCTCGGCCACCTCGCAGCACTCCTATGCCAACGGAATCAGCTATTCGCTCAATGCCAACTGGGCGAAGAATACCAACGAAGTGAAGGCGCTTGGAGCCAACGACACGCCGATTATCGAGTCGGGCAGTGTCGACCACGCCTATTATATCACCGAAGTGGGCAAGCCGATCGGTTCGTACTACCTGCTCGTTCAGGACGGCATCTTCCGCAACGAGGAGGATCTGAAGGCCTATCCCCACTTCTCGACGACCCATCCGGGCGATTTCCGTTTCGTGGATGTCGACGGTGACGGTGAGATCGATCTCGAGAAGGACCGCACGATCGTCGGCAACTACATGCCCGACTTTACTTATGGATTCGGCGGATCGTTCGGCTACCGGGGGCTCGACTTTTCGGTGGCGTTCCAGGGCGTTCACGGCAACGAGATTCTGAACCTGAACCGTCGTTATCTGGACAATATGGAGGGTAACACGAATGGCACGACCGTCGCCTTCAACCGCTGGAAGAGCCCCACGGAGATCGGTGATGGCAATACGAACCGTGCCAACCGCAAGCAGACGGGCAACAATACCCGCACGTCGACCTGGCACGTCGAGGATGGCAGCTACCTGCGCCTGCAGAACATCGCCCTGGGATATACGCTGCCAGAGAAATGGACCAAGCGGTTCTATGTTGAGAAACTGCGCATCTACGTTTCGGCGCAGAACCTCGTGACATGGACCGATTATTCGGGCTACAACCCCGAGGTGAGCAACCGTACCAGTGCTCTGACCCCTGGCGAGGACTATGGTACCTATCCTTTGGCCAAGACCTACATGGTTGGACTGAATATCACATTCTAAAACGAACGAACGATGAAAAAGATACAACTTCTGTTCTCGGCAGCGGCACTCCTTGGTCTCGGAGCGTGTGGCGAGGCCTTTTTCGAACTTACGCCGAACTACGAGGTGGCTGTCGACAACATCTTTAAGACCGCCAGCGATTTCGACATAGCGGTCAAGGGCTGTTATGCCAAGCTGCAGGGCCAGGTAAGCTACTATACCGAACTCTGCGAGTATCGCAGTGACAACCTCTATCTTGAGGCGCCGACTGCCGGTACGCAGGACCGTTATGATCTCGACCAGTTCAAGGAGACTCCCTCGAACGGTATTCTGGAGGATGCCTGGGCCAACTTCAACAACGGCGTTTACCGCTGCAACATGGTGCTGGACCGCATCGACGGAGCCGATTTTGACGAGACGCTTAAGGCGCAGTACAAGGGCGAAGCGCTGTTCATCCGAGCCTACACCTATTTCAACATGTACCGGCTCTGGGGCGGCGTTCCCACTACCCGTACGGTTGTTTCGGTCAGTGAGGCGCTGAAGATCGGCCGCAGCTCGGAGGAGCAGATGTATGAGTTCATAGCCGGTGATCTGAAACAGATTGTCGACAACGAGATGCTTCCGGTCTCGTACGGTGCCGATGATACGGGGCGAGCCACGATCGGCGCTGCCCGGACGCTGCTGGCCAAGGTCTATCTGACGTTCGGATATCCGCAGCAGGCAGCCGATGTGTTGAAGGATGTCATTGGACGCTACACGCTGCTCGATGACGTGGCCGATGTCTTCTCCGTAGCGAACAAGATGAACGACGAGGTGATCTTCGCCGTACGTTTCAACAAGGAGGTGGTTGGCGAAGGACACGGCGCCTGGTTCTCGATTACCAACCTGACTGACAATTCGGGTCAGAGCCCTGTGTTGAAGGCGCTCTACGACGAGCAGGATGCCCGCAAGTCGCTGCTCGAATATGTGCAGGTCGAGGGGGTAAAACTCTGTCTGATGCGCAAGTTCTACGATACGCCCGACGCCACGACCACGCAGTATGGCAACGACCAGATTCTGCTGCGCTATGCCGACGCCCTGCTGATGTACGCCGAAGCGCTCAACGAGGTGGGATATGATGGTAGTCCCGATTCGCCGGCGCTCAAGGCGCTTAACGACGTCCACACCCGGGCCGGGCTCGATCCGCTGAATATCACCGATCTGCCCGATCAGGATACGTTCCGTCGCGCCGTCTGCCTCGAGCGGCAAAAAGAGTTTCCCTACGAGGGGCAGCGGTGGTTCGACCTGGTGCGCATGGGGTATGCTGCCGAAGCCGTAGCCAAGGAGGGACACGCCATTCAGAGTTATCAGCTACTCTATCCGATTCCGAATACCGAGCTGGAGCGGATCAACAACACGCAACTGCTGTGGCAGAATCCCGGTTATTAATCTCAAATCTGCAAACAACCATGAAAAAATATCTTTTCGGATTGCTGGCAGCCGTTGCCGCGCTGGGTACAGGCTGCAGCGATGACAATTTGCCGGAGGCCTCCTTCTCGCTCTTCCAGGTCGAGACGGTAAAGGCAACGGCCGGCGACGGTGAGGCGACGATTGAATGGACCCCGCAGGAGGGGAAGCCCGCCCCCGTGGAGTATTACGTCAGTTGGACGGCCGATGATTCGGAGGTTGCGGGAGGAGCCGAAAGCGTTTCGCCCGACACCCGTCGGTTGACCGTCAAGGGGCTGGTAAACGATTGCGCCTATACTTTTTCGGTGCAGTCGCGTTACGCCGATGGGCTAGCCATGAAGGTCTCGGCCGTCTGCACCCCCAAGTCAACCCGCATGCCGGCCTCGAATTTCAAGGCCATGGCCGGAGACAAGCGGGCCTTCCTTTCGTGGACGGCTCCCGACACGCAGCTGGAATATTCGTATCGGATCGACGTGTCGGCCGGTGGCGAGACGGTGAAAAGTGTGGAAGTTGCTTCGTCGGAGACCTCGAAACTGATCGAAGGTCTGACCAACGGCACGGTCTATACTTTCACGCTGACGTGCGTCTATGCGCACGGCGATTCGGAGACGGTCACAGCCTCGACCACGCCGGGCGAGATCGACCCGATTACGGTTACTTCGACGACGCTGCGGCGCTTCGAGCTCTGCACCTTTGAATACAACCCGGCCTACTTTGTGCAGGGTGAGATTGTTTCGGTGCATTGGGAGTTCGGCGACGGAAACACCTCGGATGAGACAGTCGCTTCGTATTGCTATCCCGAGACGGGCAACTATACGGTTCGTCTGACCGTCACCTACGAGGGCGGAGCGACCGAGCAGGCCGAGATTCGCATCACGGTTGAGGGCTATGCCTGGAGTTCGGTCAGCGGAACGGGTTATCAGAAGTCCTCGAACATTGTCTTCACTCCCGATGGACAAACCCTCTACACGCTTTCGCAGACCGACAAGAAGCTCTTTGCCGTCAATGCCATCACAGGGCAGATTCGTTGGGAATATGCGACGTCGGCCGCAACTTACGGCTCGGGACCTGCTGTTGGTGCGGATGGTACGGTCTATTTCGGGACGGAGGACAGCGACGGTTCGTTCTATGCCGTTTCGGCATCCGGAGCGTTGAAGTGGAAGAAGACGCTCGGGGCCAAGGTGCAGGCCTGCCCGGCCGTTACTTCGGACGGTATCGTGTATGCGCTGGTCAACGACGGCCGTCTGTTTGCTTTGGATGCCTCTTCCGGTGCTGAAAAGTGGTCTGTTGCTCAGAGTGGCGTTGCTGGAGGTGTCGTTGTTGACCGGGACGGGACAATCTATATCGGAACCTCGACGGGACTTTGGGCCTATTCGGAGAGTGGTTCGCTCAAATGGACCTGCGACAAAGCTCATGCCGTGACTGAACGAGGCGGTTCGCTGGCCATCGGAGACGGCCTGCTCTATGCCGTTTTGAAATCTCCGGGAGGCTGCGTGGGTATCGATCTCGCCACTGGTACCACCCGCTGGAGCTATAGTACGGGGTTGGGAGATTGCTACCATCCGGTGGTCGACGGCGAGGGTACCGTCTATTTCTGCGAGAAAAACGGCTATCTCTATGCCGTTGACAGAAACGGTTCCGAGAAATGGAGCGACAAGACCGACAAGGGGTACATCTATTCGGGATTTGCACTCGCGGCCGACGGAAAGGCTTACATCGCCCAATATGCTTCGCCGAACAACTTGGTGGCATTCGACAACGCCGGTGCAAAGTCCGTTGTCAAGACCATTGGTGATCAGGTCATGAGCCCCGTTACCATCGGGCCTGACCGACGACTTTACTATGGGCGCAAAAACGATTTGGCAGGTATGGTGGATGCTTGGGAAATCGGATGCGGTCCGTTGTCGGGAGAGTGGCCGATGCGTGGATGCAATGCTCAGGGGACCAATTCATTGAAGTAATGAGACGCTTGATCCTTTCCAGCTTCCTTCTGCTTTCGGCGACAGTTCCGGCCTCGGCTCAACGTTCCGAGGTCGGGACCTCCACCGCCTTGTGGGGCTCCATCCCCACGGTTGAGGAGTTGCATGAAGCTCGAGCTGACGGTATCCGCTGGATCGAGGTCGCCGTGAATCAATGCTACCGGGGTGTCCCCAACGAGGAGAAATATCCGCGGATGTGGCAGATGAAGGAACACCTCGATAGTGCCGGCATGCGGGTCTGGTCGGTGCATCTTCCCTTTTCGCGGACGCTTGATATCTCGGTTCTCGACGATTCGCTGCGTGCGAAAAATCTGGCGGTTCAGGCAAAGATGATACGCTGGAGTTGCGAACTCTATGCGCCACAGCGACTGGTTCTGCATCCAAGTTCGGAGCCGATTGCTGACAGTCTGCGTGAGCTGCGGATCGAGAACGCCATCGCGTCGATCCGTGCCTTGAAGAAGGTGGCCGATGCCGAGGGTGTGGAGCTCTGCGTCGAGAACCTGCCCCGCACCTGTCTGGGCAATACGCCCGAGGAGCTGGTGCGTATCGTCGACGCGGTACCGGGTGTCGGGATCTGTTTCGATACGAACCACTACACGCAGGGGACGATTCCGCACTTCATCGAGGTGACTGGCCGTCGGATTCGGACCGTACATATCTCCGACTACGACTTTGTGAACGAATGCCACTGGCTCCCTTATGAGGGTCAAATCGACTGGGCGGCCTTCCTTCGGGATCTCCACAAAGAAGCGGGCTACGACGGTGTGCGGATGTACGAGGTGAAGAAGCTTCGTCGCGACGGCAGCCGCACGACACCCCAAGCCGTTGCGGAGAGTTTCCACCGCATGAATAATGATTTTCAACAAACGAATATAAACCGATAAAATCCATGAAACATACTTTCAAGATGCTTTGTGCTGCAGCTCTGTTGACCGGATTTGCAGCCTGCTCGAACGATGATCCCGACTGGACGGTTCCGCAGCAGGAGCCCAGCCGGGCCCCTGAAACGATGGAGTCGCTGTGGCAGACCTCGCCGCTTGATGCGGATCTCACGACCCGCCGCGAACTCTTTGCGACGATCCAGGGCTACGCCGATGCCTGTTCGGGAGCCACCTTCTCGAGCTTTCTCAATGGTGCGGATTGGCTCGCCTCGTCGCTCGTCAAGTACGAAGATATTCTGGCGTGCTACAATGCAGCTTTCGACCGGGTGCTGAACGGCCTGCGCGAAGAAAAGCCGGCTGCAGGAGAGGTCCATATCTGGATGCTCTACAACATGGGCTATGTCATCCAGACGCCTTCGGGTTGCTTCGGTGTAGATATCTATCACCGCCGGGCTGCCGAGCTGGCTCCGTACCTCGATTTTTATGCCTCGACACACATTCATCAGGACCACAAGAGCCTGCCGCTGATCGAGGCGATGCTTGAAGCCGGGAAGCCTGTCGTGACGAACTACCTCGAAGAACCGGGATACGAATATACCTCGACGACCGCGGCCGACTATACGATTGGTAACTTTGTGCTCCACACCTTCATTACGAATCACAACAATGGCTCGACGAACGTCCCCGTGACGGTCTTCCAGATTGATTGCGGTGAGGATACCGGCCATTTCGTGCTGCTGCACTCCGGCGACTCGAACTTCACGGCCGATCAGTTTGATGTGACTCTGCCCGTTGACGTTTACATCCCGCGCTATGCCCCCAACGAGTTGACCGAGAACAACGTCATCGGTAAGCTCTTTACGCCGAAATATGTTCTGTTGTCGCATATTCTGGAGCTTTCGCATACGGATCCAGACTCTTCCCGCTGGACCCTTGAGCAGGGACTTGCACGAGCCGCGCAGCTTGACTGCGAAGAGACTCATATGCCGTTCTGGGGTGAAAAAATGGTTTGGAAAAACGGTAAACTCAACTGATAACTGATATGAAACGGGTGATTGCTTGCCTGCTGGCACTTGTCGTGCTGGCAGGCTGCTCCGGAGAGGCTCGTCAGAGCGCTGCTCCGGAGAACCGGGCTGAAGGGCTCCGGGCACGTCTTCTTGCGGGCGATACGACCGCAGTTTTCGTCGTGGCGCACCGTGGCGACTGGCGCTATGCGCCCGAAAACTCCGTGGCGGCCATCGAACACTCGATAGCCGTGGGCGTCGATGTGGTGGAGCTGGATCTTCAACTGACGCGCGACAGCGTGCTGATTGTCATGCACGACGCCACGCTGAACCGCACGACGACCGGAAAGGGGCGCGTTGCCGACTGGACGCTGGATTCGATCCGCACACTGAAACTCAAGAACGGCTGCGGCATCCGGACCAAACACACGGTTCCGACACTCGAAGAGGCGTTGCTGGCCGCCAAGGAACGTGTGCTGGTGAATCTCGACAAGGCCGACCGCTATTTCGACCTGGTGGTGCCGATGCTGGAGCGGACCGGAACGACGCGGCAGATCGTCATGAAGGGCTCGAAACCGGCCGATGAGGTGCTTGCTCTGTATGGAAAATACCTCGACGAGGTGATCTACATGCCGATTGTGAACCTTGACAACGAGAATGCCGCGGAACTGATGCAGGATTATATCTCCGACCTGAAGCCCGCAGCCTACGAACTGCTCTATGCGCAGGCTGAGGATACGGCCATGCCGCTGCGGATGCGCGACACGCTACGCGGACAGGCTCTGATCTGGTACAACACGTTGTGGGACACTGTTTGCGGCGGTCATGACGACGATTTGTCGCTCGAGGATCCCGATGCCGCGTTCGGCTATCTGATCGACACGCTCGGCGCCCGGATTATCCAGACCGACCGTGCCGAACATCTGTTGAATTACCTCCGCCAGCGCGGGTTGCACGACTAATTTCGCGAAGGCCATGAATCTGTTGCGATTTTTTGCACCCTCACCGGCGTCGGAACCCTTGACCGATCCCGAGGCGATCCGCAGCCGCTATACGCGGTTGCGGTGGTCGGTCTTCCTCTCCGCCACGCTCGGGTACGGGCTCTATTACGTCTGCCGCCTGAGCCTGAACGTCATCAAGAAGCCGATCGTCGATGCCGGAGTTCTCTCCGAGACCGAACTCGGTATTATCGGCTCGGGGTTGTTCATCACCTATGCCGTCGGCAAGTTGACGAACGGCTTTTTGGCCGACCGCAGCAACATCCGCCGCTTCCTGGCGGCCGGACTGCTCATCACGGCGCTGATCAACCTCGTGCTGGGTTTCACGACTTCGTTTGGGGTCTTTCTCGTACTGTGGGCCGTTAACGGCTGGGCGCAGTCGATGGGTGCGGCGCCGTGTGTCGTGGCCTTGTCCCGTTGGTTCGGAAACAAGGAACGAGGAACCTTCTACGGGCTGTGGTCGTCGAGCCACAACATCGGCGAGGCCATTACCTTCATCGTAACGGCAGTGATCGTCGCCTCGCTGGGCTGGCAGTGGGGATTCCGCGGCGCCGGCATGCTAGGACTTCTAGGATTCCTCATCGTTGTCCTCTTCATGCGCGACAGGCCCCAGAGCAACGGTCTGCCGCCCGTGGCGGTCTATAAGGGCGACCAACCCCGGGAGGAGGCCGCAGCGGACGACGGCAAATCGGTCGGTGAGTACCAAAAGGAGGTGCTGCGCAATCCGGCGATCTGGATGCTGGCTCTGGCCAGTGCCTTCATGTATATTTCGCGCTATGCGGTGAACAGCTGGGGGATCTTCTTCCTCGAGGCCGACAAGGGCTACACGAATCTCGAGGCCAGCTCGGTCATCTCGATCAGCTCGGTCTGCGGAATCGTCGGAACCGTCGCTTCGGGGTGGATTTCGGACCGCTTCTTCGGCGGACGGCGCAACCTCCCGGCATTGATCTTCGGGTTGATGAACATCCTCGGGTTGTCGCTCTTCCTGCTCGGGCCGCAGGACTGCTTCTGGCTCGATGCCGTGAGCATGGTGATCTTCGGCCTGGCCATCGGAGCGTTGATCTGCTTCCTGGGTGGACTGATGGCCGTCGACATCGCCTCGAAGAAGGCCTCCGGTGCGGCGCTCGGAGTCGTCGGAATCGCCAGTTACGTGGGGGCTGCCGTGCAGGATCTGTTGAGCGGCATCCTGATTCAACAGGGCAAGAGCGCGGGAGCGGCCGATGTGGCGGCGTACGACTTCTCGGTCGTGACGTGGTTCTGGATTGGAGCGGCCATCCTCTCAGTGGTCTGCACGCTGGCCGTCTGGAAAGTCCGCGCCAACTAGTTTCGTCCGAACAAGATGGTGAAATCACGAACGGGCGGGAGTCGTTTTCCTGCCCGTTCGCATAAAACGGAACGCGTATGAAAATTTTTTGCTCACTTGCTGCTGGCCGGAGCCTACTCCTACAACGACCGCACGGCGCGTCTCGACGGGCAGCGCGGAGCGTTGATGCCCGACGGTGCGCTGCGCAGTATGGGCGCCTATTTCGTGGATTTCATTCTCGAATATCGCGGGTGGGCCTTCTACACCGACTTCATGGGCGTTCGTGCGACCGTCCGCTCTTCGACGAGGATCCCGCGGCATATGTCTACACCGGGCAGGGTCTGAACATCCAGACCAGCTATCTCTTCGACCGCAAGTGGGAGATCGCCCTGCGCAACTCGACGCTCTTCCGTCAAAGGAGATTCAGCCCCTGGCAGAATACCGCACCCGCAACCAGACGACGCTGGGCATCACCCGTTATATCATCGGCCACAGTCTGAAGGTGCAGGCCGATCTTTCGTACGACACCTATGCCGAACGTGATCCACTCATCATTCCCGACAATTACAACCGCTGGCAACTGCGTTTTCAGATTGAGTTGGGGTTATAATTTTCTCGTCAATATTTTTTTAGTCGATGTCTCTTTTTTCTTGTTATTGCCGAACCTCTCATTGAAGGTGTTTGCCGAGTACTCTTTCCCAAGTCGGGAACCATTGAGCACACAGCGATTCTCGTGATCGATGAATGTGACGCCGGTGATTCGGTTTTGGGCATTTCGGCGCAGGAATAAATCGATGTGATAGGTTTTCAGACGTTTGCGCAACTCCTCTTCGGATGGCGCTTCGATCAGCGCCTCCTCTACATGATGTAATGTCATTTTATGAAGATTGGCGGACTTGATCTTCTCTGGAGAACTTGCCAGAATGGTCTCGACCTTTTTCAAGGAGGCGTCATCTCCCAGACTGGATGCTTTCAGCGGCGTTACGGGTGCTTTTTCCCCATTCTCATCCAGCACGGTATATACCAAACCGTGGTATGGCCTTCCTGCACGGGTCCCTTGCAGCTCTTCTACACCGATACGATACAGGGCGAGTAGCGCTCTCAATTCACCCATGGTCTGAAACCGATACATGGCGAGTGCCGGTTTAACCACGGCGGCGATCTGATTCTTCAGGTCGCCTTTGTGGTAATCTACGGGTTTGAGTTGCCATAGAGTAACTTGTTTTTGTTTTTTCGCCGGATGAAGGTGGTATTTCTTCTCCAACTCCTCGGTCACGGCAACGCTTCGTCTATTGCGATGGCTGTCATTGATCTTGCGCCCGGTTATATCGACCTGTGTCGTAACAATATGGATGTGAAGCCTTTCGATGTCGGTGTGTTTATAGATGATATGGGGTTGGTTTCCCCAACCCATTCCGTCCAGGTATTCTTCGGCCATCGTGATCAGTAGTTCGTCGTCAATCTCATCCTTGGGGTCCGGATTCAGGGAGATATGTACTATGGGCTTTTCAGTCCTGATGCATTCTGGCATCGAGTTGTGAAACTCTTCGGCAGTCTTCATGACATCGTATTTTCCATCAGGATCTTCAAAAATCAGTTTTGTCGACAATACAGAGGCCTTTCCTTTGTCGACTTTCAACTGATTGTAATTCAGAATACCATATGCATTCTTTCCGGTAGTTATGTTGGCTATCATTTTATCCTAATTTTTGAACTATGGTAAAAATCTTCTCACTGACAGCAATCAAATTGCGTGTTTCATTCTCCAGCTTATAGAGCATTGCGAGAGCTTTTTTCTGCGAGAAATGGATGTGCATCTCCTTTACAACCTGATTGTAATTGACTCCGATTTTGCGGTATTGAGCTTTGAAGGAGGATAGGATGGATGCAATTTCAGTTGCACCTCGATCCATTTGGATGACGCGAAATGTTTTGTCAAAGACCTGTCCTTTGATGAAACGAGCCATTGAATGCACACCGGATTTTTCGAACATGGTTAGGAAACGGGCGTATTCTTCGTCCGTAAATCGAACCATGACGCATTTCTTTGCCGGATCGGCTTTGCGAGGCCTGCCCGGTTTTCCTTGTTTGCTGCGAGAAATAAGGTCTTCCATAGCATTCAATTTTGCATGGAGGAGACGAAGCCCCTCTGTGTTTAATGTAGACCGATATCCAGCAGGCTACAATGATCTGTTTTTGCCCTTCTCTCTGTGCGGAGGGGGAAGGATTCGGTCCGGTCCTGTTTCACAAGGCAAAGTTACCGAGAGGAATCATTGGTTGTATAAGGGTACGCGACGCCAACCACTGCCACACCGACGCCAACCACTGCCACGGACAGAATATAGCAGGTAGCTGGGGCTGGAATGTTCACGGATTGAGGGTTAAAGACATGCCCGAGAGGAAAAGTTTCTTTCTGGGTAGTCTATGTCTCTGCAATTACTCTAAAAATAAACTCGATAAATGGTGTGCAACCTACTTTTCCTCCACTGACAGCAATTGTTTGGTCATATTTGGGTGTGCCCATAAGCAGGTTTCCAGCGCAATTTTTGCACAAAAGAATGGTCCTTAACCACCGCAAATCATGGTAATAATTGACAGAATTTCTATGGAATTGAGCGCGGGAGAAGGCCATTGGGGCGGCTAATTCCTTTGTCTTACGTTGCTTGTGTGTATGAGTAGATGGTCGTGTCACGGCCTCGATTTGAGATGGAACAAGCCATTGAATGTTCGTCATATCTCGTGATTACAGTCAGAAAACCGGTGTGATTTCATCCGAGAATCGAAACAGAATTATCCCCATTTGTCGGAGCAGACTTTGAAAGTCGGCTCCTTTTCTTTTGTCCGTAGGACGCAATTATGCCTTCCAAGGTCCCCATTTTTGAACGAAGGGTGCCAGAAACCCTTCGGCGGTTAAAATCCGGTCTCGGCACATGGGGTGCCCTGTAAAAAACGACGACTTCGGAGGAGTTTTCCATCCCCTTGCGGGCAAGCTGTTTTCTGTTACGAAATCAATTTCGCGTAACTGAAAACACAGCTTGCCGCCGGGGGCAAAACATATAATGTTTCTGACCCCCAAAAACGGGTCGAATATCACGTCCCGTTCCCACTTGTTCGCCGGCCAATCTGAAGAGGCGAACCGCCCGTTCCCGAAACCGACATCGGGAACAAAACCGATCAAAAAGGAAGGTTCGCAGGCGTCTTATTCAAAAAGGCCGACTGACTGATTGACGTCAGTACTGACTGAATTCAGTACTGACTGACTGAAGTACTGACTGACTGAAGCACTGACTGACTGAAGCACTGACTGACTGAAGTACTGACTGACTGAAGTCACGGTCTTACTGTTTCGCTGTTGTGTTGACACACTGTTTTGTTGTTTTACTGACGTACTGTTTTGCAGGCTCTCTGTTTTGTTGTTTTGCAGACATATTGATTTGCGGATACCAGTTGGATACAGAGGGCTGGAACGACAACAAGGCTTCGGCCGTTGTCCACATTCTTGCCTTGAGAAGGGTTGGCCGACACACGAATGGCGGAGGCCCGATAAACACACGGCAGGAACCGCAGAAACAGGCCATACGCCTCAAAAACCACCGCAGAGCACAGCTTATATCACCAAGCTCCATCATGGCTCAAACGCGAGAAAAATGGGCAATAAATTGGTCTAAGGTAGCAACGGGGATCGGGGACAGCGAACGAAAGATGGGGCGGGAAACGGGAGACACGACACACAGCCGAAGCATGTTTTTTCTCCTTTCCATCGGTAGCATCTTCAAAAGTGGGCCGGAGCGAATACGACAACCTTTTCCGCGGGGAAAGGGCTCCGCCGAAAGAGGCTTTTCTCTGCGGAAACCCCACCGGGGCCTGAGGTTGGCATTTCGCGCCGGACCCTTACCTTGCTGCCGGATGAAAAGGAGCTGAACTCACAACCATGAAGAGGCGGTTTAGGGAAGAAAATACTAGAGTTCAGAATCAAAACGAAATCTAAAATCGTGTCGATTCTTTTATTCATAATTTTTCGCTATCTTTATAGTCTGTATTGTATATTCATCATTACAGATGACACCTATGAATCAAATGAATAAACATTAAAACATGGATCTATACATAGATAAGGCAATATATTTCGGTAACAACCGATAAATATTTCCTTTAGACAATTCCACACATAGAAATAAATGGATATCACTGCGATTATAGGGATTATATTGGGCGGAGGAGTAATAGGCCAGCTTATTATCTTCTTCACCAAACGTTATGATGAAAGGAAACAAAGGAGAAATACAATACTAGTAAATTTTATCACTTGTATTAATGCCGCAGAAGAGATTATCAATGATATTTTATTGAAATCTACCGAGGCTCAAAAACAGATTAATATCCGATTAACACAAGAAGCTGTTTTTCTCGATTCCGTATATGAACAGAATAAGAAATTACATGCTGATTTAAAATATGGTAATGATATACCAAATTACACAAAGATGGGATAGGCTTTGAAAAGTAGGGCCACATAGAGCGCGACCCTACTCCGAGGAGATCATTATTTCAATCTGCCAATGGGTTTCATGGTACGAACCCCATTACGGTAAACTGAAAGATAAATTACCTTACCTCTCGTTAAAATCTGCACTTTCATGACTGCAAACTTTCAAAATTTATAGTTTCAAAAGAGCCGACGGCTCCTCCTTATTAGCCATCGTCAGCATGAAGTAAGAAAGTAACGTGGAGCAAAAGTAACTTTATTCTTTCAAAGTTCAAAGTTTATGTATATCTTTGTAGCGTATCGAGAATATCGGTACGCTTTTTTGATGGCATTTAGGCTATTGCGTTCACAGTAAAACGACCAAATTTACAATACGAACAGGCAATAGGCACAATGAATGCCCTCGCCGTATGGCGTGGGTTGTGCTTATGTTCGTATAGGTGCTTGGTCGTACCTTCTGTGAATAGGCATGACCCACGTTCCTTTTTGGTTAAACGGTTGCCATCTGTTGGCTGATACTTTGAGTGTGAAATATTGTTTAACTAAAAAGGCTAATATGAAATCAAATCGTCTTTTTTGGGTACTTAGTTGTATTTGGTTATTGTCGTTATGTGTTGGATGTTCAAACAACGACCGGAAATCAGAAAAATGCGACTTTTATTTAGCATACGAGTATGCGTATAAGCCGCAAAATATTGAATCAGTTGATGGTATACCTCAAATATTTGGATTTGATATTAAAGGTGATAAGAAAGATGGGCAACAGCTCGTATTAAAATACGCAGATGGTAAAAAGGAGGTAGTAGACATCAAATTCATTGTGACACCATACATGGTTAAAAATTCCCCGGAGATTAAAGCAATGTTGGATTATAATACGCTATCAAAGTTGGATAAGCTGCCAAATAATGTGGCTATCATATCATTAAATAATGGAAATTCGTTGCATGTTAATGTAGATGGGAAAGAGTGTAGTTACATTGTAGGAGGCACGATCATAAATTATCCTATTGATATTAGAAGATTGCTAATGTCGGCAAAAGATGAAATGTCAAATATGCCTTTTTAATTACTCTAATCTTGTATCTATATGAAACAGAAACTGGCTGTTAATCCAAAAGGTAGCGGGATAAAGACGACAAAAGTATGTGCTAAAATCTTCAATACTATTGGCATAATTTCTTTCGTTCTGTCGGGTATAGGTTTTGTGAGTTTTATAGTGCATAATGGCGATGAAGAAATCGGATTCCAAGCCCTTATGTTTTTAGTATCAGGATATGCAAACATTGTACTCTATGTGATTTTCCAAGTATTGCATTCTGTTGCCACGAACGCGCTATTCAAACGCGCTATTATGGAGCAAGAGTATGAGTTCGATATATTAGAAGACGATGTAAAATAAAATGTAAGGCGGATGAATATAACAATGGCTGGCTAATATGTGGCCAGCCATTGTTATTACTACTTCTACTTATTATCTTTGCTCGGATTGTAGTCCAGAGCCTTCTTCAAACTGCCATCGAATGATGATAACTCGGAACTCTCTTTGGGCTCTATTGTGTGTCCTTCATTATCAAAGTCAAACGGCAAAGACAATTGGCCACTTTGCCTTGATTTTAGTCTCTCAAAATTTTGCCACATTTGCTTCATATTATCGGAAAGTTGAAACAATGTAACAATTTGAGTTATCTGTGATGAAAGAGCTGGGTGCCCTATATCTTCGCTTAAACTTTGGTGTAATTTAGCCAATTTATTCCCGCTTGGGCTTTTAGGAGTTCTTGCCTTTAATTCCTCCAACACGCCTTTTGGGAGTTGTTCGTATATCAGTTCATTGGTCCATTTACCAATTACACCGGGTCTTTTTCTTATGTCTTTAATTGTATAATCCCACCCATTTAGTCTGAATAATTCCTTATAGTATATATCCGGGAATCTTTTTTGCCACGGGAGAAGTTCTTCGGATATGTATGCTTTTAATATCTTTTGGAGTTCGTCTTGCTCTCTGTCATGTTGATACCCGGTTGCCTCATCGACAAGAGCTATAATTCCTACTTTAGCAAAAGCTCTTACTAATATCTCACATTGTGCTGCTATAATTTCTTGTCGAGGAGATAGGTTAATAGACTTCCTGGCTTCAAGGAATGCATCACAAATATCAACCAAAACAGTAGCTTCGTAACCGTTTATTTTTGAACCACCATCATTACATATAATAGCATCAAAGTGGCCATGCTCTTTATTGTTGTAAATGAACGGTTTAAGTGTTTTTTGATTCAAATATCTGGCCAGCCTTGTTCCTGATAAATCGTCTTTCTTATCATCATCTACCATCTTAAGAGATATAATCATACCTCGTCCAGATAATACGCGCATACCATTCTCTAAAACATAGCATGGTATTTTCATTCCGGCTAAATCAAGTTCGCCTCTGTTTTTTACTTTATAATCCATATGTCAGTTCTTTATAGGTTAAACGATGTTCGGTATTTTGAAGGAGTAAATCGAATCTCCCTCGTTCGGAATGATGTCGGGTATTGTATCTGAACACAAACTCATCCACATATTTCTGAAGGTGCTGCTTTGAGGTGAAATGATAGATTCCTATTATTCCTCGTTTCAACAGCGACCAAAAACCTTCTATTGTGTTCGTATATACATGCTCCCGGACATACTCACTCATCTTATGCTTGACAATTTCATGTTGGAACAGATTTTTGATAGAGTTATATCCCCACCATTCATCAGTGTATACGATAGCGTTCTTAACGTATTTAATAGTCTCTTGAGTCAATGTCTCGCAGGTGGTATCCGGAACGACCTTCGCGTTTAATTTACCTTTCCGCTCTACCATGCCAAATACGGGCGTCTTATCTTTAATGCTACGTCCTCGGGCATTTTTGGACTTCTTGTCGGCGTGACGATTCTTATTCTTACCTCCGACGTATGTCTCATCCATTTCGACGGTATTGTTCAAGTCGTTGTTATTCTCAATGCCGAAACAGTTCCGAATACGCTGCAACATGAACCACGCGGTCTTTTGCGTGACATCTATGTCCCGTGATAATTGATACGAAGATATGCCTTTTTTGTGGGAAGTAACGATCCAAATAGCTGCAAACCATTTCCTCAATTCGATCTTAGTCCCATCGAAAAGAGTATTTGTCTTCACATTGAAATATTTTCCTGTGTTTTTACAGCGATATTTGTTATCTTTGCATTTGTAGACTTTGGATGTAGAATCAAACGGACTAATTACAACTCCGCCCCACCGAAGTTCCTCAAGATGGTCAATGCAACTTTGCTCATCCGGGAACGCGGAGAATAGTTCGAATAGAGAATTGAAGTCCTTGCTTACCATTGTTTTATTCTTATCTCACCACGAAGATAAGAATAAAATTACATCAAACCAAATATTTGATGTAAAATTGTATATTATTACCTATTTCTATAATAGCTATTAATCATTGAATTTTAATCCTCGGGAGAACCGGATTATCATCGACGGAGAGGACAAAACCGACTCCGTCGAACGCTGTTGGTACACTTCAAGGCCCAACCGCTGCCATGTCATTTTCTGCCATTACCCGAAGACCTACTCCTATGTCCCGAGCAAAGTGTTGTGGCTGAAGGATCCCGTGGTACTCGATCCGCAGCATTGCCATCTGCTCCACAAAGGCCGCCGGATAGAGCCGCTCTCCTACATCGCCGCCTTCCAACAAGGTGCGCGGCGATTCTGGTATGTGGAATACGCCAACGGCACCGGAGCCCACTACAAGGGATCAGAGGTTGAACTGGTTCGGTCGTGCTTGGAGGAACCACCCGCACAGGATCGCTTCGCCTATCTGCGCGACGTGGCGGAACTCAACCCACTGAAGACCGACGACGGACAGAAACTGCTGTTGATGCAGTATCAGAAGATCGACTTTGTCTCCGACCGTTCGGCGGCGGCCCTCTACCTGAATCCAGGCAAGGGCTCGCCCCGACAATTCTCGGTGCCGCCGCTCATCTACCCCTTCGGATGCAACGCCAGCCAACAGAGAGCCATCCAGGCAGCCTTCGGGAATCAGATCAGCATCATCCAGGGCCCTCCGGGAACCGGCAAGACGCAGACGATCCTCAACATCGTGGCCAATCTTGTGGTGCAGGAGAAGACCGTGCTGGTCGTCTCGAACAACAACTCGGCCATCGAAAACGTGGTCGAGAAGCTCGAAAAACAGGGGCTGAGATTTCTCACCGCCCTGCTGGGCAGCCGTGAGCGAAAGACAGCCTTCGTCGAAACACAGGCCATCGAGAAGTCCATTCCGGCCGAGATCGACTCGTGGTATTCGGCCGGAACCGACTCTCCGGAGTTTCTCCGCACCATCCAGTCCGAGGCTGAATCGTTACAGACAGTTTTCGAACAACAGGAGCGGTTGGCCCGTGCCCGGCAGGAGTTGACGGGGCTGCAAACCGAACAGCTCCATTTCGAGCAGGAGACAACGATTGATCCCTCCACCACGCTTCGTCGGCAGATGCCGTCGGCCCGGCTGCTGATGCTGTGGAACGAATTGCAGGCCGCAGTCGAATGGCAGCCGAACGGTCTCTTCGACCGATGGCGTGAGGCAGTCCGATGGTTTCTGCTCAAACGCCGGATCCGCCGCCTCTTCGACGGATTGCCCCGCCACCCGGAGCGGCAGGATCTCCAGCAACTGATCCCCATTCTCCAGCGCAGTTACTACCAGGTCCAACAAGAGGAACTCTCGACGGAGATCGACCGAATTGAAAAGCAACTTGCCACATCGGATGCTCCGGCAATGGTGGCCCGGTTGAGCGACGACTCGATGCGCTACCTGCGCAGCCGACTGGCCGCCCGCTATGGCAAGGGACACAAACGACCGATTTTCCAGCACATCACTCCCGAGCTGCTCAAGGAGTACCCCGTCGTGCTGAGCACGACCTTCTCCTCGCGGTCGAATTTCCGGGCGGAGACGCTCTTCGACTACGTGATCATGGACGAAACCTCGCAGGTGTCGTCCGAAACAGGGGCACTGGCGTTGATGTGCGCACGCAATGCGGTGATTGTCGGCGACTCGATGCAGCTGCCCAACGTCATCCCGGATGCCGACCGGCTCCGCATGCAGGCCATCGCCGCCAAGCACGCGATTGATCCCCGCTACGACTGCGCCGCGCTGAGTTTTCTGGAGTCCGTCTGCCGGGTCTTTCCCAAAGCGCCTCAGACGCTGCTGCGCGAACACTACCGCTGCCATCCGAAGATCATCAACTTCTGCAACCAGCGCTTCTACGGCGGGCGCCTGTTGATCATGACCGAAGATCACGGCGAGCCCGACGTCATCACGGCGTGGCGGACCGCACCGGGGCATCACGCGCGGGGAGCGTTCAATCCCCGCGAGATCGAGACAATCCGGCGCGAGGTGCTGCCGTCACTCCCCTGCGAGCCGGCCGAAATCGGCATTATCTCCCCATATAACGAGCAGGTCAATGCGCTCCACCGCGAGCTGGGCGGAGGCATTGACGTGGCCACGGTCCACAAGTTCCAGGGACGGGAAAAGGAGGCCATCATCCTATCGACCGTTGACGATCAGATTACCGCCTTCACGGATGATCCCAATCTGCTGAACGTCGCCGTATCACGGGCCAAGCGACAATTTACGCTCGTCACCTCGAGCAACGAACAACCCGACAGCCGCAACATCGCCGATCTGCTGGCCTACATCGACTACAACGGCGGCAAGATCACGGAGAGCGACATCCATTCGGTTTTCGACCTGCTCTACGAACCCTATGCCGAGGCGCGACGGGAGTTCCTCAAACGGCACCGACGGATCTCGGAGTTCGACTCCGAGAATCTGACCTATGCCCTGCTGGAGCGGGTGTTGGAGACGGACCCAGCATTCCGGCATCTAGGCGTCCTCTGTCACCAACCGCTGCGACAACTGATCCGCGACTGGACGCTTCTCAATGACGAGGAGCGCCGCTATGCCTCGAACGGTGCCACACACCTCGACTTCCTGATCTACAACCGGGTGAGCAAACGGCCCGTCCTGGCTATCGAGACCGACGGCTACCAGTTCCACAAACAAGGCACCCGCCAATCCGAACGCGACCGGATGAAGGATTGCATTCTCGATCGCTACGGCCTACCGCTGCAGCGCCTCTCAACCACGGGCACCGACGAGGAGGCCAAGATCCACACGCAATTAACCGAACTCTTACAGAGATAGCGGCTGGAGGAATTTATGGCTAAAAATCCATCCAATCCATTCGAAATTACTATCTTTGTATATTAACACGCTCCCAATGAAAAAAGAAGCAGGATACGTATATATTCTGACCAATCCGAGCTTTAAGGAGGATTGGGTGAAGATCGGCAAGAGTTCCCGCCCGGTAGATGTTCGCTCGAAAGAGTTGGACAATACGGCCGTGCCTATGCCGTTCGAGATTTATGCGACACTCAAAACCTCGAAATACGAGGAGGTCGAGAAGTTGATTCACAAGACCATCGACCGGCTGACCGATTTGCGAATTCGCCAGAATCGGGAATTCTTCAACGTGCCCCCTGCCAAAGCGTTGGACATCCTGCGCGACATATCAACCACGCTCGACGATGCCGAGATTGATGAAGTTCATCTTAGGAATAAGAAAGCGGAGCCGGAGGAGCCCACCGAAAACGGGAAGAAACGAGCTCGCTTCAAGTTCAGCATGGTTCACATTCCGATTGGCGCAACTCTGGTTTTCGTGCCGACCGGAATTGAAGTAACGGTCGCGGACGACGATCACATTGAATACGAAGGTCGCCTCTACAAACTCTCACCTTTCGTAGGGACCTTTATGCCCGAAGAGCGCCGCAATACTTCGGGGGCATATCAAGGAGCAAAGTATTTCACCTATAAAGGCGAGCTATTGAGCGACCTCCGAGCCCGTTGCGAACACGAAGAATAGCACTGAGCGACGGGGCAATTCCCGATTTGAAGTCAATCTTCAAACAAAAGACCTATTATCAGAGATTAAGAGGGTTGACTCTCACAGATGTACCCCTCTTGATCATAAGCCTTTCGCTCACGATGGATTAAATCTATCAATTGCTGCAACTCAGGCACTTCGGATTTAATACTCTTAAATCGGTTATACTGTTCATCGTATCTCTTTCTGGAGCCCGATTTCAGGCGCGATTCCACATCGTCCGGGATCAAATACGAAGAACGCTCTTTCCCCAAATACTGCTGAAAATCAACCAGGAATATATTTATCCCGGCCAGATCAAAATCGCCAAAATGCAGATAATGATTCGGGATAGCGCATAGCCATCTCCTTAGATCCGTGGATTGCGGATATCGGGAGACAAAGAGCACGCGGGTTGAGAGGTCGTGCGCCCGAAGATATTGTTCAAAGAATACTCGTTGCTGACGAATCATCCGGAAGTTCTCCATATTCTCAACACCGATCACTACCACGTCCTCCGGAATTGCAAAACGCTCCCAATCGGCAACAAAAAGGAAGCTTCCCTCCTGCGGATTTATCACGAATGGCTTTCCGTCAAGAAGACACGCAATCGGTTCATAGCTGTTCACCGGGAAACCCGGGCAAGAACGAACCATAACGAGTTTGGAGTTTCCGGTTTCCGCGGCCATCGAAGCTCGGGAATTCGGTCGATCTACTTCGAGGATTCGATAGCTTTCATCCCGGTCTATGAGAAACCGTTTAAGAGCCTCCGGATCACGAGCCCGATACGATTTTCTTGAGCCGCGTGACAGAACCAATAGCAGACCTTCCGCCAGCAGCTCGTCAAGCAGCTGGCTGTTTAGCTTCGAACCTGCAACTTGTTCACCAGCCAACAATGCCTGTATAGATGCATTTATCGCCATATCATCCGACTAATTGATTCGTTGCAACAACTTCTCGACCCTCGTCTTCACGCCATGTTTACTGAGGAGATATGTATAGCGATAGTCGTAAGGATTGTACGACGTAGGCGAGCTGTTGATAAGATAGATATTGCGTGAGTTGGCGAACTGCAGAATCCCCTTTATATTGTTGGGATGCAGGCGCCCGATCTCATCCATCATGCAGTGGACGATGAAATCACCACTCTTTTTGGCCGCCTTTTTCTTAAAGACATTGATGAGCATGATATTGACTATCGCCTTCACAAGAATATCCGTACCATCCGATCCGACGTTATTGATACGTTCCACCCAGCCCGTGTCGTTGTCATTCTCTTTGACACGGAACTGCAGCCGGAAAGCATCTCCCAAGGATACCGTCGCACGATTGGGCTCGTTCTGCAACTGATGCGACAGACTCTTCAGATAATCGACGACCTTACGGTTCACTTCATCCTGGTTATTGTCCGAGAAAAGATTCAGTTCGCCAATGGAGTGCGCATTATCCCTCGTATAATCGTGAATAGAGATCAGCAACTGCATAAGCTTGTCGCTCGATGCATCGGCCCGGAGCTCAATGCTCTTGATGACTCCGGCAAAATTCTTCTCCACGAAATCCCGGTTGATATCCTGTATCACTTCATTCACATCCGACCTTCGTTTCATGAGTGACCCGATTTCGGCCGAGATACGTCCCATGATGTCTTTGTAATGCTCGCTCGTCCGTCGGCGGAACTCCTCGATTTTGTTATTGTCCATGAAGTCCTGCAGATCAACCGCAATTTGCATGTAATCAGCATCCGTCACCGGCATTGTGTTGAAGTGGAAAGCATTCTGAGGCTTGAAGTTCCGATTGAAGCTGACAACGACGGATTTCAATTTCTCGATTGATTCCCGTTTTTGATTGACAACTCCCCGCAATTGGCTCAAGAGCTGCTGACAATCCTGCTGCGTCTTCATCGTCTTCTCGTCTGAGAGATAAGTATCCGGCACCAGATGCTCGTTATTGCGCATCTGATGATAACGCTCTAGCCCCTCACGCCTATGCTCCAGCTCCTTTAGGAGTTTTTTCTGACTCTCGTCCAGCTCCGCGCAACGTCTCAAAATACGCTCCCGTTTGTCATCATAGTGCTGCCGGATCGTGGAGAGCTGCCGTTCAATAGCTTTCATGCTCTCTTTGATTTCCGGTTCCACGGCAAAGAGATTTTTTTCGGCATCACGATATCTGATAACAATCGGTCGTTCTTTATCAATTCTTTTTAACAGTCCCTGCAACTCTTCCAGCTCCTTACGATATTGCTCAAGCAGATGCGTGTCAACACCTTTTCCGGCAAGCTCCTCGTCCTGCTGTTTGTCAAGTTGCTTCTTCTGATCGGCAAACTCCTGATTGCGTGCGGCAGCCTCCTCGTTTTGTGACGCCTTGAAGGCACGTAACTCCGCATCAAGAGCTTTGGAAGCCTTGTCGAATGCCGAATCAAGGTCCTTCAAATCTTTCTTGTTCTTCAATTCATTCTTCTCACGGGCCTCTTTCTCCGATTGTACCTTCAAAACTGCGTCATTGCAAGCACGTTGACGGACTTCGGTCTCCCGATCAATCTCTTCCTGTTCCTCCAGCTCCAGCTTATGCCGCTGGATTTGCAATTCCTGACGTTTGCCGGGGATCTGTTCCTCTTCCACCTTCAATAAGGTTGCACTTTGACGAAGAGGATTAATCAACGCGGCATATTTTTTACGGAGTTTTCCTATTTCATCCTCATGATTGGCAAGTAATTGTGCCAACTGACGCTCTAACTGCTGCACCTGTTCTTCCAATCGCTCCTTCTCCGCCCTGTACTCGTCGGGAGTACGATGGACCGAGTCAATATTATCCAGGTTCAACTGGATGCCGAACAGCCCATCGCTGGCACCGGACAGCCGAGGCTCAAGCCCCTCAGCGTATAAAACCCGCTCCTCATCAACGACTTTACCAATCGTATTCTCCCAGCCTTCGGCATTTTCACAAAGCCACTTGTAAAGAGAGCCATCCAGGTGAGCAAGCAAGCCATCAATCCTTGCGACTTGTTCACGGATTTTGGAACGATCCGCCTCTAGATGCTCCTGCTCACGTTGAAAGGTCTGCTTTACGTCCGCTTCTTGCATCTTGTACTCGGCGGCGAGCTGCTCAATCTGACTTTTCACCGCACGTTGCTGGGCGGAATTCTCGCTCTCCTTCAGATTCAATTGCAGGAGTTGTTCATCCACCTGCTTAATTGCATCAGCCATAGGATGCCACTGACGGAGCTCCCGCAGCGCAGCTTCTGCCCGATTCTGGTCCGCCAGCAACATTTGCCACCGCTCGTCCGAATCATGCCTCCAGCTGTTAGAAACCTCGATGACCCGGTTCCGTTTTTGGGTGCGGTCCTCATCCAGCTTAACGCGCTGCTTCTGAAGTTCGGCCTGCTTGTTATAATATGCCTCTTTCTGGGAGTTCTCAAATGCTTGTCGGGCATTCTCCAGATTCCCTTTTAATACCTTGTATTTCTCCTCTATCGAAGCATGAGTTCTCAATAAACCATCCAACAGCGTCTGTTTATCCGTCGTCTCCTGCCGGATAGCAGTCTCCCGGTCGGCAAGAGCGAGGATCGGGCCAATACCCAGTGCATCAAACTCTTTTCTCGCCTTCGCTATATCCGCCAATTTACCCTTTTTGGCTCCGAGATCCTGGTTGAGCAGGGCTTTCTCCTTGTCGTAGTCTGCCGTCAACTCTCTCTCCCGGTTCCGTTCTTTCTCAATGTTGCTCTTTACCTCTTTTGCTTTTTCTTCCAGAAGCGGAATCTGTTGTTCACTATATGCAACCGCTTCATTCAGCATATGCCACACGTCCAGCAATTGCTGATCGAGCGCGATAATCTTGCGCCCCTGGTCTGCAATCTTCATCGCCTGCTGGCGCACGGGGAAACTACCATCACGGGACTGACGGAACCAGCAGTCGATCTCATCATACTCCCGTTCGAAATCCGTAACAAGTCTTCTGTAGGTCTGCAAGTCAATCGGCAGATCCTCCTCTGTCATGGATTGTATCAAGGTGTTCTTCACAAAGTCGGCATCCAGCTTCGTATTCAAAAAAACATTCTGAATGCTTCGTGGAATATTCTGATAATGCGAACTCTGCACCAGGGCATAACGAGCGTATTTGGAATCGCGGATGTTGCCGAAGATAATATCCTTGAACATGGCACCGGATTCGATTCTTGCGGAGACAGCCACATTCTTGTCAATGCGTTCCCGAATCCGGATCCAGTCACTCAGCACTTGCTTGTCCTCGGAGATCAGCCATTCCCGCTTATACGGTGCATCAATAAACCGCCACGAAGCACGTCCCTGGTAGCGACCGACAAGGATCGTATATGCGCCATTCTCACGCATCACTTCATAAAGTATATACGAGTTTGACTGGCGGAAATAGAATTCATCAAACGGCTTCTGCCCCTGCTGAATGCCCAAACGATGCTTGTCGGCATTGTAGAAAAACAAGAGCGCTCTCAACACGGTGCTTTTACCCACACCCTGCGTTCCCGTAAAGTGCACATTCCCGTCTACAGCGATCTCTGCATAGGGGATATTCGCGCTATTTATAAAAATGACTTTATTCAGGTACTTCATCTTCGTTTGCAATTTGAATGATGTCCACCAACTCCTCTACATAGCGGAATGCCGAAGTGACCTTATAGGTCTCGTCAAGCTCACTGATGCACTCCGCAAAGCCCATACTCTGCATCTCCTGAAGTAGCTTGTTCACAATCTCGACAAGAGACCCCGCGCCGTATTTCTTGAAAAGATGGTTCGCCTTCTCCTTCATCTCGATATCCAGGCTGATCTGCTCCATCAAATGACTCTTACGGAACTGATACCCGGCCGTAAAGGACTGGTTATAACACTTCAGAAAGTCCAGATAGTCCAGCCATTTGGAGAAGCTGTCCAACTTCTGCTCAATGGACTGTTTGCTCTCTCCTATTCGGGAAAAATAGAAGTAACCATTCCCCGCTTCGAGTTGCAGCCCAATCTCCCGAAAATAATCCGTATAATCCTCCAGGTTCTCCTCTATATCCTCATACAGATGGCGAGTAGAGGCGTCAATGCTGTCGACCGAGAGGAATTCGCCCCGGCTTAAACGCTCGTATATTCTTTGAGTATTATTTCGCATAAATGATCGGATATTCAATATTTTGGTAGATGGCATATTCTCCGGTCATCCGGCATTCATCAGGATGCAAGATAACCAGCTGACAGAAAATTGCGGCATACTCCTCAATATTATGTTTTACCTTATAGTCGTATCTCAAGATGAAATCGAACAGATTATAGCTTGATGCCAGGAACGCATTCCATATTTCGGCAAGATTCACCTCTTTCAACAGTTGAACATGGTCCTGTAAATCATCATCCGTCAAAGGCTCGGCTGCCGTTCTTGCCGTTTTCTGGATTCCATTGCGTTCGGCGACGCGCTTCAGTAGCCTGATGATCTGATCGTTTCCCCGCAACATCTCCAGGGAAAGGCGGATCCGACTGTATTGACGGGACTCCATCCAAACCGGATTCCGCTCTTCCAGCACCTTTAAGAGGTTCGTTTCACTCTTGATAAGCAGCTGATCTTGCAAATATTTCAGCTTCCGGATCTTTCTGTAGAGTTCATTCTGCTGGTCTATCTGATTGATGTAAGAGATGATCTGCCGATCAATCTCCATCAGCGCATGGTAGGCCTCAACAAAATCATGCTTCACATCGCTACAGGTCTTGGCCATGTGCGGGTCATTGGCCATGATGAAAAAAGCATGCTCATTATCCATCAGCTTTTCGCACTCGCGTATCATGGCGCGAATGCTATGACTCTTCTCATCCAGATTCTGCAGTTTCTTCTTTTTGATGACATAATTCGGCTCCTGCTTATAGGCATAATCCATATTACGCTTCAAATCCACCACATTTTTCAAGGTTCTGAAGCCGGTCTTCTTGAGAAGCTGCCGGACATTATCCTGATATCCCGCTTTACGGCTGGGATTGTTCTCCTGCAGAAAATAGCCGATATTCTCCTTCAACGTATTGATACACTCCTGTACACTCAGCACGCTGATCTCCTCGTTGACATTCAGTACCTCTTCGAAAAAGTTCAGGTAGTCACTCTCAATCTCTACCATGTTGCCAGCTTCCACCAGTACGCCATAGTCAATCAACTTCCGCAGCCTGGCTTCATTCCCTCCGACAAGGTCAATAGCAAGTGCGATCGGAAACCTCATGAGTTTCCGTTTCTCAAACATTTCACTGAGCAATCCTTGCTCACGTGAGAGTGTTTTGGTCAACTCCTCTATGCTCCTAAAATGCGTCAGGACATCCATATATCTACAACTCTGAGACTGACTCTATTTACTATTGCGTATTTGACCGGCGTATAGGTTCCTGAGAAATCTGAACTTCAAGTAACCATCCCAATGATCGCCTTATCGCCCAAGGAAAGGTCTCGATCACACAAAACCCCGTTTCACATTGTTGCTCTAATGCAATTTACTATTTTTTATTCGAATAGCAATCTATATTGCGCAAAATATATCATATAGAAGCTCCCAACAGAATAAAAAAAATCGGGACCCGATTCTCGGGACCCGACTACCCTATCCACAGAGTGTGACGGTTACTTCTTCTTGCGGTACCCGCACTTCGGACATACTCCCTCCTCGTTGAGTGCAACACCACACAGCGGGCAGCGGTCGATGTCGTTCCGTCCACATTTTCGCCGGCACAATGAAATTTGGAATATCTAAAATTGATAGGAGCACACCATGGCTTCCAAAATCTTCATGCCTCTAATAAACAGACTAGCCCCTGCTATTCCGGCTTGGTTTATCATAAACCTGCAACCAAAGACAGCAGTTATCAAACCATATAGGTTGCATGGATTGTCTCGATTGAAATTCGGACGCATCCGACAGTGCAAAGCCGAGGAGCGAGCCTTGTCGGGCAAACCGCACTTTGAATCCAGAGTCTGAAAAAGCACCAAAACAAGGCATAAAAAGATCTTGTTCTTTCCAGATGAATCCTCAATTCGGAGCGGGAAATCAACCTCCAAAATTCGGATTCCGAACCCGAGTCTTACATTTTTCCAAGAATATCGGCCCCCTAAAATGAAGCGTCAAACAAGGTTTTGCCGCCTCTTTACAGTGTATCTTTTCGTGATATAAATTAACAACTACTGATATCAACTGGTTACAGCGTTTTTCTCTGCATCGAAAATATAAATTTGTTTAAATACATTGCCTCTATAAAAGTCTATAATTATGTTCACCAAATAAAGCATTTTATATACTCAACCCAATACCTCATTATAAAAACGCAATCTAAACTTGCTTTAAGAGAATAATCGTAGTAACTTGTAGCAAGATTTTAGTAAAAACTCTAATTACAGAATTGAATCATTAAAAATGACATACAGCAATTTAAAGACATTCTTACTCAAAAATTTGTTTTCTAGGATACATAATACTTCAAGCAAAAAGATTTAGCCCTAAATGAGGATAACAGGAGATCAATCAACGAAAAAACAGATATAGAATATGATGAAAAAGCAGAATATTATACTAACATCTGTCTGTACAATAATTAGCATTACCTGCGTGGCTCTGACATTTTGGGGGCAAATAAAGAATAATGGCGCAATAACGACCGATTCATATATTGGAATTATTGCTTCATTAATTGGAGTCTGTGCCACTATAGTCGTAGGTTTCCAGATCGTAAGTTTTTTTGAATTACGTAATTTAAAACAGCAAATAGACCTTGTTGAGAAACAGCGTAAGGATTTAGAATTATATAAAGCGACAATTGCTAATGAGTTGCATTTATCTAAAACAGGTATTTCAAATGCGTTTGGAATATTGTCAGTTGTTGAAAAAGGGTCTTTATTAGGATATACAGCTCGCGTATGTTCTATTGTTTGCGATGATCTTCAAGCCACTCCTGGCACAATATTGCTAGCGCGATACCAACATCTATACGAGGATACCTCCTACTTTTTAAGAACCAATGATTATATAGACATAATATATCCAGTAATAGAAAATCTCAAATACATCAATATTCCCCAAAATAAAGAATGTTATTATGAGATTATGAAATTACATTTTAACATCATTACAATGATAGAGGAAGCAAAACAAAAATCGACAAAATAAGGCTCACACTATGGCAGAGAAATATAATGCATCAAATATAGCTCTTGAGCAAATTCTTAGCTATATCAAATCAGGCGAAATTGCTATTCCTGAAATTCAGCGACCTTTTGTATGGAAACCGAAGCAAGTAAGAGACTTAATAGATTCACTATACACTGGTTATCCAACCGGATATCTTATTATTTCTCAGAGTCCTAACATCAAACTTAAAGACGGGACCCTAGCAGAAGGGAAGAAAATCATGATCGACGGTCAACAACGCGTCACTGCGCTTATGACCGCTATTATGGGTATGGATATTATCAATGCAGATTTTCAAAAAAAGCGCATTAAAATAGCATTCAATCCCCTCGCAAATCCGGAAAATGACGAAGACCGTTTTAAAGTTCAAGATAATGCTGTATTAAACGATAAACGTTGGATTGCTGATATTGCAGAAATCTTTAAGCCCACTTTTGATATGTGGCAGTTCGTCAATGATTATTGCGAAGAAAATCATGAAATAAAGGGTAGCGCGTTAAACAAGATTTTAATGCGACTTTTAGATATAAAGAACCGGCAGATTGGGGTCATCATGCTTGATAAAGAACTGACAATTGATGAAGTAACAGAAATATTCATTCGTATTAATAGCCAGGGAGCCAAACTTAATCAAGCGGATTTTGCCATGTCAAAAATTGCGGCTAACGTCACTTACGGAGGAAATATGTTGAGAAAAGCTATTGATTATTTTTCTCACCTATCCGTTCAACCCGAATGGTATGCAGACATGGCTAAAGATAAGGAATTCATGAATTCCATATTTGCCTCGAAACTAAGATGGTTAAAAGACGACCGAGAAGAGATCTTCGATCCTGACTATAATGACATTTTACGCATAGCATTTATGTATAAGTTTGGTAGAGCGAAAATGAAAGACCTTGTAAGCCTACTCGGCGGGCGAGACTTTGAAACACGTGAATATAAAGAAGAAATAGCAGAAAATTCATTCGGACAACTTACTAGTGGAGTAATTGATTTTATGAATGAATATACTTTCTCCAATTTTGTTCTTGCAATCAAGTCTGCAGGATTCATTGCCAGTAAGCTAATCAATTCTCAAATAACTCTTGATTTTGCTTATACTTTATATCTATTATTAAATGCGGATCCTAATATTGACAAGACACAAATTAAACATTATGTGATCAAATGGTATGTAATGACTACCCTGACCAGTAGATATATCACATCCCCTGAAACCGTAATGGATATGGATATAAAGCGTATCCAAGAACGAGGATTCTTAACCTACTTTAGGGAAGTGGGAGCTGCGAATCTCTCTGATACTTTTTGGGACATAGCCCTGGTACAATATCTTGAAACTTCCGTGATAAATAGTCCATATTTCAACCTTTATCTGGCTTCTCAAATTCATGATGCAGACGACGCATTGTTCACATATGGCTACAAAGTTAACGACCTTATAACGGTAATTGGAGATGTCCACCACATTTTCCCTAAGAAGTACCTAATTAATAATGGCGTGAAAGAGAAATCTAAATACAATCAAATTGCTAACTATACATATCTGGATACACAGGTTAATAAGGCGGTTCGTGACGATTCGCCTAATACATATTTCTCTAAAGTCTTCAAGCAATGTGAAACTGGAATTCCTGTTTATGGGAACATAACAGACAAAGCATTACTGATTAAGAATCTTCAACAAAACAGTATCCCTGAAACTATATTACAAATCTGTCTCTTATACACATCTCCGAGCCCACGAGACATGCGCAGATCTC
>ENA-OXYB01000059-OXYB01000059.1-human-gut-metagenome-genome-assembly--contig:-NODE-59-length-42201-cov-14.405021_pt1 | contig 42201 bp, 45 predicted proteins | sample MGYA00244941_ERZ652754 | MGnify/ENA primary metagenome ERZ652754 (study PRJEB26926, sample SAMN06164654) | human gut metagenome | biome: ENVO:00009003; feature: ENVO:2100002; material: ENVO:00002003... | reverse complement strand
TTTTTTTTTAATGATACGGCGACCACCGAGATCTACACTCGACTAGTCGTCGGCAGCGTCAGATGTGTATAAGAGACAGATATATATTATTTTTCTTAAGATATTCTGTTTATTTGCGGAATGCTGAAAATAATCCCTTCTTCACATATGGTTCTTTTGTTACTTCTAACGCATCATATCCACTGTTTTTAATCACTTCTTTGATTTTTTCCTCCGGAATATCGGTATCGGTAATAATTACGGTCTCTTTTTTACTGTGGGATGAAGTTACTTTCTTTACCGGAAATGCTGCCCGCACTGCATCATTTACATGTGCCTCACACATTCCACACTGCATACCATCTACTTTTACTGTTATTTTCTGCATAAATCCTTCCTCCTTCATTTCATTCCATCACATTATAATCTCTTTTTTTCTAAAAAAATATAGGATTAACGATATTTCTTCTCATTAATTTTTCACTCTTCCTTTTCTGAAAAAATTATTGTAAAATACTTTCTTGGGATTAAATTTTAAAAAGAAAGGATTTTATATATGAAGAAACCATTCCGTTTTCTTCTATGTCTTGCACTGCTTTTTGTGAGCGGATGCAGTGGTTATCAGAAAACCATCCGCTTTGGTGCCGCTGACATAGGTGGAATCTACTATACCTTTGCCAATACCTTTACCGGGCTTGCCTCCTCGGAGGATGATACCTATCAGTTTGAAGTTAAGACAACCGCAGGCTCTGCTGCCAATCTAAGGCTGCTCTCCGGTGGATATATCGAACTTGGATTAGCCCAGTCTGACCTGATTGCCTCCGCCTATGAAGGCAGTGGAATTTTTGAGGGAGAGCCTTGTCAGGGATATTCCGCTATTGCCGGGCTTTATACGGAAGCCTGTCAGATTGTCATCCGTGCAGACTCCAATATTCAGACGCTGGATGATTTACAGGGCAAAACCGTCAGCATCGGTGCGGAAGATTCCGGTACTGAACAGAACGCTAACCAGATTCTGACCATGAGCGGACTTACCACTGAACTGGTGAAAACAGTAAACCTCGATTATACCGATGCTGCTGACCAGCTTATCAATGGAAAAATCGATGCATTTTTCTGTACTGCCGGTATCCAGACAACTGTAATCGAAGAATTAGCCAAAGAATGTGATATCCGTCTTTTGGATATTGATGAGAAATGCAGGAATAAATTGCTGTCTGCTTATCCATCCTATAGTGAATATACCATTCCTGCCAATACTTACACCGGACAGACGGAAGATATCCATACCCTTGGTGTCAAAGCGGTTCTCCTTGCTTCCGACAGGCTCTCTTCCGATACGGTAGAGCACTTGACGGAATGGCTTTTTTCCCATGCGAAGGATTTACAGTATGCAACCTCTTTAAACCTGCAATTAGATGAAACTTATGCTACTGATGGCATGCCGATTCCATTCCATCCGGGAGCTGTTGCCTATTATGAGAAACAGGGCATTACACTTTCTTCCGAAAACGACACACAAAACCAGAAAGGAACACTATGAATATACATTTAGATATGTACCAGACCTTAGCTGTCGCTGTACTGGTACTCATGCTGGGGAGTTTTTTACGAAAGAAAATACATTTTCTGGAAAAATTCTGTATTCCGGCACCCGTAATCGGCGGTCTGCTCTTTGCGATTTTCACCTGTATCTGTTACAGTACCGGAGTTGCAGAATTTTCCTTTGATGATACCCTGCGGGAAGTATGTATGGTATTCTTCTTTACTTCCGTAGGATTTCAGGCTAACTTAAAAGTCTTAAAAAGTGGTGGGAAATCCATGGCAGTATTTTTAGGACTGGTCATTGCCCTTATTATTACCCAGAACTTTCTTGCCGTTGGATTATCCAAACTATTAGGATTAAATCCATTAATCGGTATGTGTACCGGTTCCATTCCAATGGTGGGCGGACATGGTACAGCAGGTGCTTTTGGACCGGTACTGGAGGATTTCAATATCCATGGTGCCACTACCATCTGTACGGCTGCTGCTACCTTCGGTCTGATTACAGGAAGCCTGATTGGCGGTCCTTTAGGAAAACGTCTTGTAGAAAAGAAAAATCTTCTTGCTACTGTTGCTTCCGAAGATGACAGCCTCTTAGTGGAAGATGAGAAAAAACACGAACGCCATACCAACATGTATGCTTCCGCTGTTTTCCAGCTTATCCTTGCCATTGGACTTGGTACTATTTTTTCCTATTTTCTGACAAAAACAGGACTGACTTTTCCAATTTATATTGGTGCCATGTTAGCAGCCGCACTGATTCGTAATATTGTGGAATACTCCCATGGCAATGCCACGATCCATATGGGAGAAATTAATGACCTGGGTGGTATTTCCCTGTCATTATTTCTTGGTATGGCTATGATTACTTTAAAATTATGGGAACTGGCTTCTCTGGCACTTCCGCTTATCATTTTATTAAGCTCACAGGTCATTCTGATTGCTGTATTTACTTACTTTATTGAGTTCAATATTATGGGGCGGGATTACGATGCAGCAGTCCTTGTTGCAGGTACCTGCGGATTCGGTATGGGTGCCACACCAAATGCCATGGCAAATATGCAGGCACTCTGTGACCGCTATGTTCCATCCGTCAAAGCATACCTTCTGATTCCACTGGTGGGAAGTCTGTTTGCCGATTTTATCAACAGCCTTGTAATTACATTTTTTATTAATATTTTGTAAATAAAGGAGCACCTTATGTTTCATTTTAAAAATAAAATCAAGAATGCAAGAAAAGAACGTGAAAAGAAAAATTATGATCTGACTTATGATAATGTTGCCATTCCGGAAGTACACAAAGCTGCTTCTGATGCCACTACTCATACAGCTGAGGAACAGAACTCCTCCAAGGACGAACATGCTTCCAGCGTCAGCTTTGATAATGTCGCTATTCCGGAAGTACATATCCGAAGAAAACACTGATATTTTTACCGGAAACTAATTTCCAACAGGAACTAACTTCCATTAAAATGAACTTCCAACAAAACAGCCTGCCCTATCCGGCACTTCTGATAATTCAGAGTGCCCGGTAAGGCAGGCTGTTTTTGTTTTTCTAATATATAGATGTCCTTCCATCATTCATAACTTAATCCAGATATGTAGTTTGCAATACCCGCTTGATGTCTTCTGGTTTTGTTCCACGAATTTTTAAATTCTTCAATTCACTTTCCGTAACATCAAACTGCTCTATAAATTTCTCCATATCCTTTCGCACTTCGTCCGGAAGAATACATTTCTGTAAAACCATATCAGATACAATTCGAATGATATCATTTCGATGTTTTTTTATATCCGATGAATCCACATCTTTTTTCTCTCTTAGGTCCAGCCATGCTTTTGCCTTAAATGGGATAATCCATTCCGGCTTTAACACAGAGATTCCTCTCATATTTTCTCTTCCATCCATTAATGCCTGGTAGTAAGCATCATTTAAGAGTATAGCAGAAAGACTTGAGACCGAATCGTCAATATGAATTGGGGTCAGTCCATTCTCCTCCTGTAACAGATAATTAGTTCTTGAAAATAATTCTATCATCTTAGGAAATCGTTCATCTTCTGGCTTATCAAATCTATAGAACTGTGGTTCCCCATTACTTTTTGCCCTGATTCTATATTTTCCGTCTTTGATAAATTTCCAGAAACGTTCTCCAAATTCTTTTGTTTGTGCCTCCACAATCAGAACAATATCGAGATCTTTTGTTGTTCGTCCAAAATTGATATCCTGTTCTTCAAAAGACACACTGCATGCTGCCCCACCAATAAGCACATACTGATCTGTATATTCGTTAAAATACTCTTGAAAAATATCGATTCCTTTTACCATACAAATTCCTCCAACATTTCATTTACCGAACTTTCTACACGAGGATCTTTCATTTCCTCTTCGGACAGTATCAGTGTCAATGAAAGTGGATCTATCACATTGCCCTTCTCGAAGGGCAAAATATATCCCATTTCCTGCACTATACAGACTGGTTCTTCATTCTTTGGGATTTCCCGAATAGATTTTAATCCCAACGCTCCAACCTGAGCTTTACTTATAGCATATGTGACATAGTTATCCTCTCCCAATATGGAGTACTCTGCCAAGGCAGATATGCCACTTAAAACCATATCTGCATCAGGTTTTCTTTCTGGTCTGAATTCATGTATAATAGGATTTCGCAAAAACGGACGTATCTCCTCCCACATTACTTTCTTATCATTTCTGGCAAAGAAACGTCTTGATCTTCCATTTATTTTTAAAAAAGGCATTCCCAAAGCATCAATTTCATCAAAGCACCTGGTTATTGACATTCTGGACACTTCCAATTTCTCCGCTGCCCGTACCGCAGATACATCCTGCCAATTTTCATATAAGGCTTTCAGTAACATTTTCTGCGTCAAAAATGAAATAACAGAACAGTTCTTTGGTGTTCTCTGCTCATTATTTTTCAAAAGTATTCCCATAAACGGTAGATAAATCTGATGATTTTCCCATATAAAAGGAATTCCCTCTTCCACCATTTTAGGAATTGAATACCAATTTGCTTTTTTTAAATAGAACACACATCGATACCCTGTATACCGCTCCAGTTGAATTCGCATTTTTCGAAGTTCTGTCAGATTCATCGTATCTACCGGTGTTGCTAAAAGAATTTCCTGGTTTTGAATTTCTATGATTGTTAATTCAAATGCATTTCTGCATCCCAATGGTAATTTCTCCACAGAGTCATAAGGATGTTCCGTGATACTTTGATGCATTATTTGTTCTAAATACTCTCTCAAAGTTCCATCTCCTTTATATGTTTGAATTGTAACTCTTTTTATGTTACAAGTCAAATATTTTCATTTGCACAAGTAGATTGCAAAGCGTGTTTCCCGTAGTTTTATTCCATCACCCTATTTTTGATTCATGATTTCCTGATAAATCTCTTCTGTCTCGGTATCGTCAATACCACTCATATAGTAGTTTTTTCCATTTGCAGTAAAATACAGGAACTTTTTATTCTGTGGATTTAAGAATACCTGGCATTCTCCTTCACCACTGATTTTAAAGGTTCCTTTTTCCAAGGTTTCCATGCCGGTTCCATTTACCTTTGACCAGTTTGGCAGCTCTGTCAGCATTTCCACATCATCTAATGCATCTAGTGATATCTCATAATCTGTACGGATATGTTCTGCACAAAGGGACTGATTTTCAATTTCCAAATGAATCGGTGTAAATTCTTCTGCAATCACCCATACACAGACAAGTGGAAGCATCAGTAATGCTATTATAATAAACAATATCGTGCCTTTTCCTGCTTTGGTTGCCATATTGACCGTGGTTCCGATTCCAACCCTTTTATCCACGATGGTATGTGAATCCCTCGGATTATAGTAAAGCATGCCGCCAATCCAGTTTCTGTCATCTTCGATTCCACCGATTAAATCATGCTTATCTCCATATGCTTTTTCTACTCTTCCCAATGTCACAATAGCCGGAATGCACATAGCGGTCAGAAGAATTACAAATACAATTATGCCTGCAAGGTAAATCATTCCCACCTGCTTTTGCATAAAAGATACCAAAATCAAAAACAGGATTAATGCGGTATTCAGCCAGATAGCACACAGCCACATGTTCTTCCAGATTCTTTTCTTGGCTCTGGTATAATTAATGTTGATATCGCTGTTGCTGCTTATTACCTGTACCGGCTGGCGGTCCGTCCAGATTGCCACCAGCAGAAAAATATATCCACTTGCGGCACCAATGAGACAGAAGATTCCCATCACCTTAGCAAAAGGAATAACCGCAATCGCAGCTACTGTCCCTATGGCAAGCGGTACAAAAAACGGCAGAAAATGCATACAATGGACAGTTCCTGCATTTTTTAATTCCACATATCGTTCTGCTGACTGCTCTTCATAGTAGCCCATTTTCCGTTTCCATTGTTTCAGACGATTATTGGCAAATACAGTTGGAAGCATCAATAGAATAATCGCTACAATCAACCACACCATCCAGATTGTCATCTGTATGGAAAAGTATGGAATAAAAAGGCAGCTAAACGGAATAATTGCAAGAATAAGACTATACCATATCATTTCTTTTTTAAAGCGCTTCTGGATTGCTTTTACATTCTCATCCTCTACCCATTCACGTTTCATATTTACAGCAAAAAGCATGCCATCTTTATAGGAATTCTGTAATGCAAATACAATGCATATGATAAATAAAACAGGATACAATGTTGCAAAAAATATAATATTTAGAAACATTCTTCTCACCCCTTATACATATTCTCACATATCTTTAAGAATTCTTCCTGTGTCATACCACAGATTTTTGCTTCAGAAATAATCTGCCGCAACAGTTCTTTGGATTTCTCCGATAATTCCTTTGCTTCGGAAAATTCCTTCCGCACATGGGCTCCATTCCGCCGGTCTGTATAGATATAGCCTTCCTGCTTTAAAAGTGCATAGGCTTTATTCACCGTCATGGAATTGATTCCGATTTCTCCGGCCAATGCCCGTACAGTGGGAAGCTGCTCTCCCGGCTTTAATCTTCCGTCAGATATTCCAAGTACAATCTGGTTTCGAATCTGCTGATAAATTGGCACTTCCGACGTTTCATTTATGGATATAACCACCCAAGGTCCCTCCTTTCTGATTTTTTGATATTCTCTTTCGGAATATTCTTTCTTCCTTTTTCTTTGATATGTCAGTTTTCCTTTTTTGTATTATGTATTATAATACAAATAATACAAATTTACAAGGGCAATTTTTACTTTACAGGAAAGCAATTTTCTGTAAATCACAACCACCGGCTTAGCCGGTGATTTGTTCTGCCCCTAGAAGGGGCTGTTACCGGCACTGGGGTCTAAAGACCCATCGAAAAGATTCGCCAGCCGCAACATCATTTACTTGCTTAGCCCTAAAGGGCTCCTTTTATTTGCTTGTTTTTACCGGCTCACCCGTAAACGGGTCTATATACTCTTTCAGTGTCATTTGATCATATTCTAAATCATCTTTTAATTGATTTTGAATATACTCTTGTATCTTCTTCGCATACCCTACTTTTGTATCCTCATCAGAGCCTGTAGGAAATTTCTCTAAATCTCTGCCTACTGTTATCTGGCTGTAATAATCTGTTGCATTCAAAGTGACTCCCATGATTTTTCACTCTCCTGATGCTGATTTTATTGCCACAGTTTTAACTTTTAAACAACAAATTTTCTCAAACTATCGTATATCCAGCCTTTGAAAGTATCTCCATCGCCTTCTCAAAATTTCCCTTTTTAGTTAATACATAGTCTGTGTTATAAGTGGATATGGCAAAAATACCAATACCACCTTCTGATAACAAGGTCGATATCTTTGCAAGTATTCCTACAAGTGAGAAATCCAAAACTCCCTGAATCCGAAATGCTCTCCACCCATTATCCTATTCAAGCACATTGTCCGGTACTCTTTCCGTCATGCAGACCAACGATTTTTCTTCATTGGTCTTTCCAATAAAACAATATTCACTATCCAAATCAACCCGTGAATAATCCTTTACCTTGCATATGGGAAAATCATACTCTATTATTTTTACTTCCATATTTGCCTCTAATATTCTCCCTCTCCAAAATCAATAGTCCTATTATAATCAAGATTCCTCCACTAAGGTCGGCTCTTGAAAGAACCTGATTTAGAATTACCAATCCCAACAAAGCTGTAAAAAATGGTTCTGACATTTCTGCTAACTGAACTTCACCCGCTGTTGTACAACTCAAGCCCCCTTTGAGATGAATTATAATGCAGGACATAAAACAATTACTTGCCATCGCAGTGCGTGAAGCCCGCACAGAACTCGGACTTTCACAGGAAAAACTGGCTGAAACTCTTAATTTAGATACTCGCACCATACTTAACATCGAAGCTGGGCGTGGCAATCCCAAATTCGAAAAGCTGTATCCTTTAATTACATATCTGAAGATACCAGCTGATAAGATTTTCTATCCCGCCAACACAAACCAGCAGCCAAATCTCCAAAAGCTCTTAACCCTACTGAACGACTGCACGGAACAGGAAGCTGCGGATTTATTACCTATGGTTCGTTATTTACTTGACTTGCTTCGTAATCAAGACACCACCACTTTATAAAAAAACAATAGACTTATCGAAAATCTATTGGTTTTCTTTTTTATTTCTGCTCAAATAATACCCTTAATTTCATTTATAGATGCAATATGATTTTCAAGTAAAAACTTTTGAATTCCATCAATAATTTCAACTGTAGCATATGGATTATTAAAATTCGCTGTACCTACCGCAATCGCAGTTGCTCCAGCCATAATAAATTCAAGAGCATCCTCAAATGTTGAAATGCCACCCATTCCAATTACTGGTACTGCAACGGCTTTACACACTTCATAAACCATCCGCACAGCAATCGGCATAATACCTGGTCCGGAATAGCCGCCAATTTTGTTAGCAAGAACTGCTTTTCGTTTATGAATGTCTATTTTCATTCCTCTTAATGTATTGATTAAGGAGATTGCATCCGCCTCACCTGAAACCGCCGCCTTGGCAATTTCTGATATGTCTGTCACTTCCGGTGATAATTTTACAATCAAAGGTTGTTCTGCAAAATGTTTAACCGACGTCACAACACGCTCCACAACTTTTGTATCTGTTCCAAAACTCAGTCCGCCTTCTTCCACATTTGGGCAAGAAATATTTAGTTCCAACATATCTATGTCGCAATCGGAAAGCTGTTCCACAACCGAACAATATTGGTTTAATGTGTGTCCGCAAATATTGACGATAATCTTTGTATCATACTGGCGAAGAAATGGAATATCATTCTTAATAAAGGATTCTACTCCTGCATTTTGGAGACCAATGGAATTGAGCATCCCGCCTCTGGTTTCTGCGATTCTTGGAACAGGATTTCCTTTCCACGGTTCATCTGAAACACCTTTTACCGTAATTGCTCCCAAACAGCTCAAATCAATAAATTTACTATATTCTCGACCAGAACCGAAAGTTCCAGATGCCGTAGTTACCGGATTTTTTAATGTTACTCCCGCAATGGAAACTTCCATTCCCTTATTCATCCCAGATCACCTCCCTCCCGTCAAAAACCGGACCATCTTTACAAACCTTCAAATATTCCCAATCGCGCATCCCCTCTTTTCGGATTTTTACCGCACATCCCAGACATGCTCCATGCCCACAGGCCATTCTTTCTTCCATGGAAAGCTGCGCCGGAATATCATGTGCATTTGCCCATTGCGCAACCGACTTCAGCATTGGACGTGGTCCACAGGCAAAAACATGATTACCGGCGGGCGAAATATGCTTAACCAAATCCATAACGTTGCCACAATACCCCCGGCTCCCATCCTGCGTTGCAATATGTACAGTTATGCCTGGACGGTCAAATTCTTCCGTCAAAAACACTTTCCCGGAAAATCCCAGGAAAACCTCTGTCCTGCCTTTCAATCTTCGTACAAGTTCTGACAATGGAGGAATGCCCAATCCGCCGCCGATAACAATGTTCTGTTTATCTGCGTTTGGAAGTGTAAAGCCATTGCCCAACGGACCCATTATTTTTATTTCTTCTCCACTCTGCAAATTTGAAAATTGTCTCGTACCATGCCCTACAACCCGATAAATAATCTGAATTTCTTCAGTTAAAATAGCTGACAGACTGATGGGGCGTGGAAGAAGCAGCGTACTATCATTCGGATAAAGATTGATAAATTGGCCAGGGCTGGCAACAGTGGCTATCTGTGGTGCGAATAATTCCATCTGCCAAATTCCTTGTGCTATTTCAAAGTTTTTGAGTACTGTTGCAGTACCATATATGCTCATGCATTTCCTCCTTTCTACTAATGGCCTGTATCATTACGGTATTCCTTACAGATGAGGCAAATTTTCACGGTATCTTCTCAATTCCTTTTCATCCACAGAAGAAATTACCTGTTCCAAATGCTTTATCATTTTTGCCTTATCTTTTGGCAGATTTCCTTCCACCCATACACAGTTAGATGCTCCCATAGTCGCAAAGTAAGTGGAAATTGTCAGTTCCTGAATCAGCACTTTCAGTTCCATAAGCTTTTCAATTTCTGTTTCTTCTTTCCAGTTGCCGCTCTGGATCTCCTGATACAATTCAGAAGTCCGGTAGTTTGTCATCATAGAGTTAATAATAATCTTAGGATTCAACTGGTTGAAAACAGCTGCCGTATTCTTTGCACCGATTTCTCCCCGTCCATATCCATAGATTCCGGCAAGATAGAAAAAGTTATATTCCATACCGGCCTCATCTAACCGTTTACATTCACGAATCATTTCCTTTGTATCAAAACCCTTGTGCATAAAGGACAGGGCTTCATCATCTCCGGCTTCTACACCAATCGTAATACTGTTATAACCCAATCGGCGAAGTTCTCTCAGCTGCTCATCCGTCTTTGGCGTAATATCGGTAATACGGGCAAAGCATCCTATGGACTCTGCCTTTGGATAATATTTTTTTACCAGTCCCGCTAAAGTTTTTAACTTCTCATAACTTAAAACAAACGGATTGGCACCGGTAAAAAATACCCTCTTTGCATTTCGATAATGGCGACTTATTTCCTTCAAATCTTCCTCGACTTCCGCCAGCGGAGACATCCGAAATTTGAAAGGTACATCTTCATAAAGCGTACAAAATTTACATTTATGATGCGTACAGCCAGCCGTTACCTGAACCAGTGCGCTATATGCCTCATAAGGCGGTCTCCAAATCGTTCCTGTGTAATGCATAAATCATTTCTCCTTTCAATCATCCATTTTTTCTAATGCGTTACGAAGTACCGTAACTTTGTCGGTCCATTCCCATGGAAGCTGTAAATCTTTCCGGCCAAAATGACCATAAGAAGCTGTTTGCCTATAAATAGGTTTTCTAAGCCCCAATCCTTTGATAATTGATGAGGGACGCAGATCAAAATGTTCATCAATCAGTTTCAGGATTTTCTCATCTGAAATTGCTCCGGTTCCAAAGGTATTTATGGAAACAGAAACCGGCTGCGCAACGCCAATGGCATAGGCAATCTGAATCTCACACCGATGCGCGATTCCAGCTGCAACCAGATTCTTTGCTACATAGCGTGCAGCATAAGCGGCACTACGATCAACCTTGGTCGGGTCTTTTCCAGAAAATGCCCCGCCGCCGTGTCTTGCAAAACCGCCATAAGTATCAACAACAATTTTGCGTCCGGTCAACCCCGTATCCCCCTGCGGACCACCAATCACAAAACGTCCGGTAGGATTAACCAGATATTTCGTCTGCTCATCTATAAATGATTCCGGAATTACTGCATGAACAACCTGTTCAATCACATCTTTTTCAATGGTGTCATGGCTAATTTCCGGCAAATGCTGAGCGGAAACAACTACCGTATCTACCCGCACAGGTTTATCGTCATCATACTCCACAGATACCTGTGCCTTTCCATCCGGTCCAAGGTAGGGGATTGCTCCATTTTTTCTAACCGAAGCCAGTTTCTTTGTCAAAGCATGAGCCAGATAAACGGGAAGCGGCATCAATTCATCTGTTTCGTCCGCAGCATATCCGAACACCATACCCTGATCACCAGCTCCAAGCTCCTGCTTTTTACTGCCCCGAACCTCCAATGCTTTTGTAACTCCCTGTGCAATGTCTGGAGATTGTCCATGAATCGACGTAATTACTGCAACAGAATCCGCATCAAACCCAAAGCGATAGTCGCTGTACCCAATCTCTCGGATTGTCTGACGGGCAATTGACTCAATATCAATTCCATCCAGACCACCGCTTGAGACCTCTCCCATGATAAAGACCACTCCGGTTGTGGCAAACACTTCACAAGCCACTCTTGCATCGGATTTTTTTCTAAGGATTGCATCCAAAATTGCATCAGCAATCTGGTCGCAAAGCTTATCTGGATGTCCTTCTGTTACAGATTCAGAAGTAAATAATTTTCTCATAAGTGATTCCTCCTTGTCTTATTGGCTTGAACGTGGTCCACAATCACTGTTATTACAGATTTGTATGGTCAAAGTGTTTTCTGAAAACAAACGATCTTCTGTGTATAGCCGATATTTAAGTTTCACACTCAGACAATCTTCTTTCACTTCCAGATTGTAGATTTCGGTCTCAACGCCAAAAATAATTTTTCCAAATGGTGTAATATAATCAACCTCTGTCTTTTGCCCGGAAATAAACAAAAATTCTCCGGCAATTCCACCGCTTTTACTTAACCGCATTTCCGTTTCTGATAAAAGCATCAGATTGTCTGTGGCATTGCCATCTTCGTCCAATTCGCAGTAATTGATTTTATGAAAGCCATTTTCAAAACAATAGCTTCCCGTTGTTCTTGTCAAAATGGCCTCCGGTTCATTTCCAGCATTCTGGATGCTAAAAACAGAAATCCGAATGTCCTGTTTCAACTCTTTCACCCCCGTTCATACACAGTCTAATGAGAGAAGCAAAATCATACAAGTACTGTCTTTTTATTGCCTTGGACCTATTTTTGACACCTGGCACCTTTTGAAAAACTGGTACAAAAAAGTACACCATTGATATTCAATCAGAAATCCTTTATAATTTTTGAGTAAAGGAGGTCTTTGCTATGTCTGATAACAAATTTTCTCGTAGTCAAAGTCTGATGGCTAGCTGCGTTCCGATGACTACATTGCAATCTATTATCGGCGGAAAATGGAAAATTTTAATTTTGTGGTACATTGCCGTATATAAAGTTCAGCGGTTTGGTGAATTACAGCGGAGAATAGGTGACGAAATCACAAAATCAACTCTGACAAAGCAATTAAGAGAATTAGAAAGTGACGGTTGGATCAACCGACAAATATATCAGGAAATTCCGCCAAAAGTCGAATATACGCTTACAGAATTAGCAGAAAGTTTTGTTCCTATTTTGGAACAAATAAAGGAATGGAGCGAAACACATTTATGCACCCAGAATTATCCCGATAATATGAAATAAAACTTTCAATTCATGTTCTACTCGCATATAAAATCAAACCAAGTCGCCACGCAACAGTCCGTCAAAACTGCGACACAGCGACTTGGTTTAATTACAGTTTACTGTTACAAAGGAGTGATATTTTAATCCGAATAATAAGACAAGAGCAATAAAAAACATCCTATCAGCCCATCTATTGGCGAGATGTACATAACTGTGCAAAGTCCAATCACCGTCGTAACCGCCCACATTAGCAAACTGGAAACGGAAAGTAGTAGCACAATGGAAAATGCTTTACCAGCCCATACTCTATCAGAACGAATGGGCAGGCATACTATATTTTGCATACCTGTTTTCTTTTCACGAACAATCGTACTGGCTACCCATAGAGAAATTACCAACGGTAGTAATATAGTCATCCCCACCAACTACTAGCCCTTTTATTATATCTTCTTCCGTCACCCTTGCCGTCAAAAATATGATCGGACAAGATATATGTTCTCTGATAAGTTGACATAATTCCAAACCACCCATCTCCGGCATATTTATATCCAAAAGTATAATAGTGCGTGAGGGCGAAAATACGGAAGTTGGTACCCGCTTCCTATGCTTGCTATTCATCTTTTCGCTTTCTTCCACGATAAAAACGGAGATTTGCCAAACATACCCGCTGGAAAAGAAAAACGCCATAGAAACACAGCATTTCCATAGCGTTCTTAGTACCTATTCAGTTGTGCAAGAGCGTTATTTGTTCTCTTTTTCGACTTTCTTAATTTCTTTCGCCGTTGCGGTTACAATCCGTATTCCTTTATCACTCATGGTATCAAGCAATGTGTCGAGCTGCCGACGCTGCGTGTCTTTTATGTCCGGCTTCTCTAAAAGGAACTGGTCTACGGATATATCATAACGGAGCATAAGCTCAAAAAAGATTTGCAGGCTTGGCTGCTGTCCTTTGTTCTCGATATTCGCAAGGTAACGAGGAGAAATAAACATCTCGTCGCTCACTTTCTTGCGGCTCTCTTTCCTTTCTGTCCGCGCTGCCTTTATTGCTTGCCCGAAAGCCTTGAAGTCATATTTTTCTACTGGTCTTTTTGTCATATTCATTCATCCAGTTACATTTTACTGTTCCCCTTTCCTGTTGGATACACATACACAATTCCTATTATGAACCAAAATAATTCATAATCAGACACTTGATATTGTTCGTCTGTCCGAGTACAATTATGCTGATAATGTGTAGAGAAAGGACGGGTAAATTATGGAATATATGTCTGCACCACAGGCAGCGGAAAAATGGGGAATTTCTGAAAGACGAGTACAGATACTTTGCAGCCAGAACCGCATACCGGGCGTTTCAAAACTTGGGTATATGTGGCTGATACCAAAGGACGCGGAAAAGCCAACTGACGCAAGATTTAAGAAAAGATGTCCTAAGTCATTACAGGAGGAAACCGACCATGAATAAATACAAAATAATGATAGTTGACGACGAACCGGATATATTAGAGCTGCTTGAAAAATCCCTTGCCATTGAAGGCTTCCAAAATATCACAAAGGTAGATAACGGGCTTTCTGCGGTAAGCTCATGCCACACATTGCAGCCCGACATGATTATCTTGGACGTTATGCTGCCGGGAATTGACGGGTATGAAGTCTGTAAACAGATTAGAGAGTTTTCTCATTGCCCTATCCTGTTTCTATCTTCAAAGAATGATGAACTGGATAAAATACTTGGTCTGGCAGTCGGAGGGGACGATTATGTAACAAAGCCGTTCAGCCCGAAAGAAGTAGCTTATCGTGTGAAAGCACAGTTGCGACGTACAGAATACAGGCAGCTTTCAACAAAGGCGCAGCCCCTTAAAGTCGGTGCGTTGAGCATTGACCCAGAGGGCTGCCGTGTGACAAAGGATGGAAAGGAAATTGAACTGACCGCCCGTGAGTTTGAGATTCTGCATTACATGGCACAAAATATAGGACGTGTTATTAGCAAGGAAAGGCTATATGAAACCGTATGGGGTGAGGATGGCTTCGGTTGCGATAATACAATTATGGTACATATCCGACACTTGCGGGAAAAGATAGAAAGTAATACCACTTCCCCGGAGTACATTATCACAATGAAAGGCTTGGGCTACAAGTTGGTAAATCCTTATGAAAAATAAATTGAAACACAAACCCATTCTATATACAGCGGTCATATTAGCAATCCTTTTTGTCATTCTGATTGTTTCTGCAATCGGTATGTTTTACTATGTTTTTTCTATCCCGGAGCCGGAGGGATTAAGCCTTGCGTCGTGGCCGCATACGTTTACTGACAATTTTTCCATTTGGATAGAGGAAAAAGACGGAAGTATCGGCGTGAAGCAAATCGGTGTGGAACGCTTGGACGAATACGGTTTGTGGGTGCAAATCCTTGACGAAAACGGACAGGAAATCTATGCACACAACAAGCCTGAAAACTACCCGGACGATTACAGCATTACGGAGCTTGTCGAGTTTACGGAAAGCGGCTATGAAAACGGAAATACTGTCTTTATCAGCAGCGTTACCATATCGGACAGAACGCTTAACTACGTTGTGGGCTTCCCTTATGCCATAGGAAAAACTATGCTTTACTATAACGGTGAGAATGTGGCGCGGCTGTCACCATTTACAAAAAGCATAGTGTTCTTTTTCGCTTGCGTGGTTGTGCTTGTTGCCTTTGTTTATGCGTTTTGGCTGTCCCGAAAGTTGACAACGATTATTAACGGCATTAGAAGCATGGCAGCAAATCAATATACACCGCTGAAAGAAACAGGCGTATTCAGCGAGATTTACGGATCTCTGAATGAGATGAATATGAAAATACGCCGAAGCGAAAAGGTACAGCAGGAAACTGACCGTACCCGCAAAGAATGGATCGCGAACATCACCCATGACTTGAAAACGCCGCTTTCTCCGGTAAAGGGATATGCGGAGTTGCTTTCAGACGGGAGTAGTCTTGATTTGCAGACCATACAGGACTATGGAAAAATCATTTTGAAGAATGTCAACCACATAGAAAAGCTGATGAACGACTTGAAACTGACCTATCAGCTTGAAGCTAACGCAATTCCTTACACACCGCAGGAAATCAAGATAGTGCGTTTGCTAAGAGAATTGGTAATTGACATAGCAAACAACCCGGCTTTTTCAAAGAGGGCAATCGAATTTGAAAGCACCATGCCAGAACAAGTGATTGCTGTTGACTCCGATTTACTGCGCCGCGCCGTCGGGAATATCATTATCAATGCTCTTGTCCATAATTCGGTTGATACCAAAGTCAAAATTACAATCAGCAATGCTGCGAACAGCAAAATATTGATTGCCATTTCCGACAACGGGAACGGTATGGACGAAACGGAGTTGTCCGACTTGTGGAACCGCTATTACAGAGGGACGAACACCAAAGAACGACCAGAGGGTAGCGGTCTTGGACTTGCAATCGCAAAACAGATTATCGCACTTCACGGCGGCGATATTTCCGTGGTGAGCAATCCTGGCTTGGGAACAGAGTTTACAATCCTGCTTCCATGTGGAGCAGGCACAAATTAAGGTCAAATTAAGATACGGCAAAGCCGCCCATAAGGTAGGTAGTCTATGCTATAAAGCATAGGCGACCTACCTTTTTTCTACGCCTATCACAATGACAAGGAGGTTTTCATATATGGAATTGCAATTACAGCATTTGAGCAAATGCTACGGTGCAAAGCAGGCTGTTGATGATGTTAGCACCGTCCTTACTCCAGGGGTATATGGTCTGCTTGGTGCGAATGGTGCGGGCAAGACAACTTTAATGCGTATGCTTTGCGGTGTTCTAAAGCCTACTTCCGGCAGTATCTGTTTGAACGGAAAGAGCATTGACGAGTTGGGAGAAGATTATTATGCCCACTTAGGCTATATGCCGCAGAACTTCGGCTTTTACCCGGATTTTACAGCCCGTGAGTTTATGCTCTATATGGCGGCAGTAAAGGGGCTGGATAAGAAAGAAGCAGCGACACGGGCGGGGGAATTGTTGAAATTAGTTAATTTGCATGAGGTGGCAGACAAAAAAATTAAGTCCTTTTCCGGCGGTATGAAGCAGCGTTTGGGGATTGCTCAGGCAGAGCTGAACGCCCCGGACATTCTCATTTTAGATGAGCCGACCGCAGGACTTGACCCCAAAGAACGTGTCCGCTTCCGCAATCTCATATCTGACTTTGCAGAGGATAAAATTGTTATCCTGTCTACGCATATTGTATCGGACGTTTCCTATATCGCTGATACTATTCTAATGATGAAAGACGGTACATTTTTACTGCAAGAACCTATGGCTACTATCACAGACAGTATAAACGGCAAGGTATGGGAGCTTTTGGTGAGCGACCGGGAAGCAGCAGAATACAGCAGACGCTTTTCTGTTGTTAATCTGCACCATGAAAACGGCAATGTGCGGTTACGTATGATACATGATACATCTCCGGCCGCCGACGCTATCACCGTACCGCCGAGCTTGGAGGATTTGTTTTTATACCACTTCGGAGAAGAAGCCGGAGAAGAAAGGGGCGAATGAAACAATGCTTATTAAATACGAATTTTTGAAAATCCTGCGTAAAAAATCGACGCTTATCGTCATGGTTGCAAGTTTGCTTGTAACTGCAATTTTATTTGGTTTACCGATTTTGCGGTATCAGACTTACAATCAAGAAGGTGTAATCACTGGCCTTGCGGGTATTGAATATGAAAAGGAACAAGCAGAAAATTATTCTGTTCCTTTAACAGATGAATATATCACTGAAACAATCCAGGAAGTACAGCAGCTTTTTGAAAATCCTGATAATGTGGGATATGACGGTTATGAACAGTTTTTGGTTGACAGCGCATATTGGGACGGTATCGCCCCACGGGAACGTCTGCTAAATATGATTGCGAAAAACTATGTCAATCCAAACGAAAGCGCAGGGTATAGCTCATTAGCAGATTTGGATATTTCAGAGGGCGCGGATTTTTACGCTGCAAGACAGGAAAAAATCGAAAAGCTACTTAATACCGCTTCCCGTGAATTGTCCGAGAAACAGAAAAACTATTGGCAGGATATGAACAGTAAGGTTGATGAACCTTTTCAGTATGGGTATTACGAGGGATGGGAAATCATCATTAGCAGCTTTGAATTGCTGATGTTTGCGCTACTGGCGGTCTGTATCGTGATTGCCCCTGTCTTTTCCGGCGAGTATGAAGCCGGAACGGACGCGGTAATATTATCCGCAAAATACGGAAAAACGAAACTAACAACAGCTAAAATTGTAGCCTCCTATCTGTTCGGTGCGCTTGCTTTTACGCTTCATGTAATTGTTGCGTTTTGTCTGCCTCTTGCAGCATTTGGCTTTGACGGGTGGAACTTGCCATTGCAAATTGCAAATACTACAATTCCTTACCCGCTTACATTCCTGCAAGCCTCTCTTGCAAATTTGGGCGTTGTTTACATTGTGCTATTTGCTATGATTGGATTAACACTCCTGCTATCTGCAAAAATGAAAAGTCCGTATCTTGTACTTATCGTGCTTGTACCTGTTCTTTTCATTCCGCTGTTTCTCTCTCCCAACGGGACAACAGGCGCATACAATCTAATCCTGTTTCTGCTTCCATACCGTTCTACCATTCCGGAACTTGGAAAGTATATCACCTATCAGATTGGCGGACTTATTTTAGATACATTTACCATGAGAGCAGTTCTGTATGTACTATTGACAGCGGCTATGCTACCGCTTGCAAGACTTGGCTTTAAGAAACATCAAGTCGCATAGAGGGGGGAATTATGAAAAAGAAAAAACCTATGATTATCCTTGCAACGATAGCTACGGTTATTATTGTGACAGTTGTGGTAATATCACAATCACCGAAATGGTCTAATCTCTCTTATGAAGCCGTTGTGCAAGAAACCATCACCATGTCAGACGGTGAAATCCGTCTGATTGTAGAACGTACAAGCGAAATTTACGGAAATCCTATCAATTCATTGCATATTGGAGAAAAGACAAAATTGCTTGGGCCAGACGACGAAATTATTTCTATTACGGATTTTAAGCCAGGAAATGCAATCGAGGTTACTCTGAAAGACGCATTTACAGAGGAAATCCCGTTTTACTATCCAACTGTTTATGAAATCAAAATGATTGAATCCGGTTCTTAAAATAACCTTCAAAAACTGCCGCACGACGGCAAAGAAAAAAGCCGTCGTACAGCAGACATATTTTCACGTGCTTATTCTATCGCGGCGGCTTTGAACAGAAACAACGACGACCTTATAACTTTGCAAGCAGCATGGCGGCATATAGGAAGACGCCGCCATGCTTCATCTTTTATATCGACAATATCCGACAAAGGGTAGCTCATAAAAAAAAGCCAGCCCCCTGCAACGGGATATCTGGTGCCACTGTCAGCAGATTCAAGCTCCTTTCGCACTGCCTGCTGTAAATACCTGGTACCCTTCTATTTCCAAATTATTCTTTAACATTTTCAATATAATTTCTTCGTCATCTATAATCAATATTTTATATTTCATCGTATCAGCTCCTTATGTTTTCAATCCATTTTATTGTAAAATAAAAAAGTCAATTTTCCGACAACGCCATAGTTCTTTCTTATTCTATAGATTATAGTTGTCCTGCCAATCCATATCAACTGTGCAAATATGAATTTTCTTCTCCAGTAACAAGAAATATTATTTCTCATTACAGGAAGTGTCACTTTCTTTAATAAGAAATGAGATTCTCCATCCTTTTCATACACTAAAAAAGGACGCAGAATCTCTCCCACGCCCTCGCATTTATCTGGCTTTATCTTCCCTTACCTTCGGTGCTTCCTTATGTGCCGCTTCCTGCTTCACCTCATCCACACCTCTTGCCTCAAATGCATCTGCATTATACTGATATTCCTGTGGTTCAGCGACCATCGGTGAATATACAATCTCTGCTTCCACTCGCTCAGCTTCTGCCCTCTCCGGCTCTGTCTGTTTCTGCGCTTTCGTATTCTCTATATGCTTTTCCTTATCAAGCTTCACATTCATAGCCAAATTATCGAGCTTATCAATAGATGCATCCAGATGAAGTTCCATTGATACAAGCATCTTTTTCACCGCTTTCATCGGAGCAAGTACTGCCTTTGTAATGGGATGTTTCTGCTCTTTCTTTGAGTAGTCCATCTCCGGCTTGTCAGCAAAAGTACGGAATGCATTGGCTGCTGTCTGACCAGCTTCTCTAAATCCTTTTGCAATCCCTACATCCACACCTTTATCAGCTATCCACTTAACAATGCCTTTTGCATTCTCCCACTTTTTTGATTTACGCTCTGAAGATTTAACAATTTTCTCTAACTCATTTATCTTATTCAAAATTTCTTCTATTTCGCCATCTGGCAATGCCGACATATTTTCAATTTCTTTTTTAACATCACTAAAGGAAATATTGATATCAACTTTGTTTTCATTTGTATTTGTTATCTGAACCATTGGCATACTTTGTGGAATTGCCTCCTTTAAAGAAGGATACCCCAAAGCTTTGAAAAATAGCAACTTATTATATACTTGTTTAAGATTATGGAATAGCGATTCTCCCGAAACATCATCATAAAATGCATATGCTTGAATATAGTCATATAACCCATAACAAAAAGATACCGTATCATCAATGAGTTTTGAATTCCAATCTCTATATCTTTTCGCATAAATATTTTAGCAAAAGAAACCTTTTCGCATAACTCTCTGTCTTTTGCCAATTTGTGTATTCAAAATGCTTATCGCTACTCTTAACGCAGTATCCAAAAAGTGTTAAAACAAGGGGTTTACCACTGCTGTGGCAAACCCCTTTGATACTCAAAATCTCTTGATTTTAAGCGGTTTCTTTAATTGTTTTGCAGTAAGATATGCTTCCTCAAAAGTTATCTGTTAGCAATTGCAGCCTGAGCTGCTGCTAATCTAGCGATTGGTACACGGAATGGTGAACATGATACATAGTCAAGACCAATCTTGTGGCAGAATTCAACAGATGAAGGATCTCCACCGTGCTCTCCACAGATACCAACGTGAAGGTTCGGATTAACTGGCTTACCAAGTTTCAGTGCCATATCCATAAGTTTACCAACACCAGTCTGGTCTAACTTAGCAAATGGATCGTTCTCGAAAATCTTCTTGTCATAGTAAGCATCTAAGAACTTACCAGCATCATCACGGGAGAATCCAAATGTCATCTGAGTTAAGTCGTTAGTACCGAAGCAGAAGAAGTCAGCTTCTTTAGCGATTTCATCAGCTGTAAGAGCAGCTCTAGGAATCTCGATCATAGTACCAACTTCGTACTCTAATTTAACGCCTGCAGCTGCGATCTCAGCGTCTGCTGTCTCAACAACTACTTTCTTAACGTATTTAAGCTCTTCAACTTCACATACTAATGGAATCATGATTTCAGGTTTCACATTCCAATCTGCATGCTCTTTCTGAACTTCGATTGCTGCACGGATAACAGCTTTTGTCTGCATCTTAGCAATTTCAGGATATGTTACAGCAAGACGGCATCCTCTGTGACCCATCATTGGGTTGAACTCATGAAGTCCATCGATGATTGTCTTAATCTGCTCAACAGTTTTGCCCTGAGCATCTGCTAATTTCTTAATGTCAGCTTCCTCTGTAGGAACGAACTCATGAAGAGGTGGATCCAGGAAACGAATAGTAACCGGGCATCCTTCCAGTGCTTCATAAAGAGCTTTGAAGTCTCCCTGCTGATATGGAAGAATCTTCTCAAGAGCTGCTTCTCTTTCTTCTACAGTATCAGAACAGATCATCTCACGGAATGCTGCAATTCTGTCTTCTTCGAAGAACATATGCTCTGTACGGCAAAGTCCGATACCTTCTGCTCCAAGCTCACGAGCTTTCTTAGCATCTGCAGGAGTATCTGCATTAGTACGAACTTTAAGTTTTCTATATTTGTCAGCCCAAGCCATAACACGGCCGAACTCACCAGCGATGGTAGCGTCAACTGTCTTGATTTCGCCATCGTAGATGTTACCTGTTGTACCATCGATAGAGATGAAATCTCCCTCATGGAATTCTTTTCCAGCAAGAGTGAATTTCTTATTCTCTTCGTCCATAGCGATATCGCCACATCCAGATACACAGCATGTACCCATACCACGGGCAACTACAGCTGCGTGAGATGTCATACCACCACGAACAGTTAAGATACCCTGGGAAGCTTTCATACCTGTGATGTCTTCTGGAGATGTCTCAAGACGAACAAGTACAACTTTCTCTCCGCGAGCGTTCCAAGCTTCTGCATCTTCTGCTGTGAATACGATCTTACCACAAGCTGCTCCAGGAGAAGCTCCTAAACCTTTTCCGATTGGTGTAGCTGCTTTTAATGCTGCTGCATCAAACTGTGGATGAAGAAGTGTATCTAAGTTACGAGGATCGATCATAGCTACTGCTTCTTCTTCTGTCTTATGTCCTTCATCAACAAGGTCACATGCAATCTTAAGAGCTGCTGGAGCAGTTCTCTTACCATTACGGCACTGAAGCATGTATAACTTCTTGTTCTCTACTGTAAACTCCATATCCTGCATGTCATGGTAGTGATTCTCAAGAGTCTCACAAACCTTGATGAACTCAGCATATGCTTCTGGGAATTCCTGCTCCATCTGAGCGATTGGCATAGGTGTACGAACACCAGCAACTACGTCCTCACCCTGAGCATTGATTAAGAACTCACCCATTAATTTCTTCTCGCCTGTAGCAGGATCACGGGTAAATGCAACACCTGTACCAGACTCATCATTTAAGTTACCGAATACCATAGGCATTACGTTAACAGCTGTTCCCCAGGAATATGGGATATCGTTATCACGACGATATACGTTTGCACGTGGGTTATCCCATGAACGGAATACAGCTTCGATAGCTAATTTTAACTGCTCTACAGGATCAGATGGGAAATCGGTTCCTAACTGGTTCTTGTACTCAGCTTTGAACTGCTCTGCTAATTCTTTTAAGTCAGCGGCTGTAAGTTCAACGTCGAACTTAACTCCTCTGTCTGCTTTCATCTTATCGATGAGCTGCTCGAAATATTTCTTACCAACTTCCATAACAACGTCAGAGAACATCTGGATAAAACGTCTGTAAGAGTCATATACGAAACGCTCGAATTTAGGATCTGGGTTTCCAGCGATCATTGCTGCAACTACTTCGTCATTCAGTCCAAGGTTTAAGATGGTGTCCATCATACCTGGCATAGATGCTCTGGCACCGGAACGAACAGAAACAAGTAATGGATTCTTGAGGTCTCCGAATTTCTTTCCGTTGATCTCTTCCATTTTCTTAACGCCTTCCATAGCCTGTGCCATGATTTCGTCGTTAATCTTGCGGCCATCCTCATAATACTGAGTACAAGCCTCTGTTGTGATTGTGAATCCCTGTGGTACTGGAAGACCGATATCAGTCATCTCGGCAAGGTTAGCACCTTTTCCACCAAGGAGATTACGCATGGACATGTTTCCTTCACTGAACATGTAAACCCATTTGTTTGCCATTTTGAATTCCTCCTAATAAATTTACTTTGGTTTATTGATATGCGAACATCGTCTGTTATCAACAACAATTGATATCCACAATGTCACCCATTACGCGTGCCACTTGTCCACAAGCGCACATATTCATTTTATCATAATTTTATAGTTTCGCAACCATTTTTTCGAAATCAGACCACTCTGTTTTGTTAAAAATCAGGTGTTTGATTTAGAAAGTGAATTTTTCTGCAAAATATGTATCCAAATCTTCGATTTTGATACGCTCCTGCTCCATGGTATCACGATCACGCACCGTAACTGCTCCGTCTGTTTCAGATTCAAAATCGTAAGTTACACAGAATGGAGTTCCGATTTCATCCTGACGACGATAGCGCTTACCGATATTTCCTCTGTCATCAAATTCGCAGTTGTATTTCTTGGAAAGCTGTGTAAATACTTTCTCTGCACCTTCATTTAATTTCTTGGAAAGCGGAAGCACACCAATCTTAACCGGTGCAAGTGCCGGATGGAAATGAAGAACGGTTCTCATATCCGGTTTCTCTTCTGTTCCGATGTTCTCTTCGTCATATGCTGCACAAAGGAATGCAAGTACCACACGGTCTGCTCCAAGAGATGGCTCAATAACGTATGGAATGTATTTTTCATTCTTGGTATCATCAAAGTAAGACATATCCTGGCCGGATGTATTCTGATGCTGTGTCAGGTCATAGTCGGTACGGTCTGCAATTCCCCACAGTTCGCCCCATCCGAATGGGAATAAGAATTCAAAGTCGGTAGTTGCTTTACTGTAAAATGCAAGCTCTGCAGGATCATGGTCACGAAGACGTAATTCTTCATCTTTCATGCCAAGGCTTAACAGCCAGTTATGGCAGAAGGTTCTCCAGTACTGGAACCACTCAAGGTCGGTACCCGGCTCACAGAAGAATTCCAGCTCCATCTGTTCAAACTCTCTGGTACGGAAAGTAAAGTTACCAGGAGTGATCTCGTTACGGAAAGATTTTCCAATCTGTGCAATGCCGAAAGGCACTTTCTTACGGGATGTTCTCTGCACGTTTTTGAAGTTAACAAAAATACCCTGTGCTGTTTCCGGTCTTAAGTATACCGTATTCTTTGCATCTTCAGTTACACCCTGGAAAGTCTTGAACATCAGGTTGAACTGACGGATATCTGTAAAGTTATGTTTTCCACAGGATGGACATGGAACGCTGTTATCTTTGATGAAGTTCATCATTTCTTCCTGGCTCCAGCCATCTACGGAAGTCTCTAATGTAATGCCATGCTCTTCTGCATAATCTTCAATAATCTTATCTGCACGGAAACGTTCATGACACTCTTTACAATCCATAAGAGGGTCTGAAAATCCGCCTAAATGTCCGGAAGCTACCCATGTCTGCGGGTTCATAAGAATGGCACAGTCTACACCAACGTTGTATGGATTTTCCTGTACGAATTTCTGCCACCAGGCACGTTTCACATTATTCTTTAATTCTACACCAAGGTTACCGTAATCCCATGTATTTGCCAGTCCGCCGTAAATCTCGGAACCCGGATATACAAAACCTCTTGCCTTTGCTAAAGCTACAATTTTTTCCATTGATTTTTCCATAAAATTCTTCCTCGCATTCTATTTATAAATAATATATCTTGCTTCTGCTGTCTCACCAGCAGGAATTTCATCCACAGTTGCGGTGTTCTTATCCTTGACGGTTACCCCGGATGAAACATACTGCAGTGTTCCATCTACCGTAACGTCCACACCTTTGCTTAATACGATGACATGATAATCATCATTTTTCATAACGTCTTTGCTGTCTACTGCATCTCCGGCAGCTCCATCTGTTACCGCTACGAAATCTGTATTAAAATCATATCCGGCAGCAATTGCCTGTACCACCGTTCCGGTAAATACGGTATCTCCCACAAATGCAGAATATGCTGTACTGTCACTATAGTGCATACCAAGCTTTGCGACTCCGTCTTTTACGGAAAGATTTTTTAATTTTACTGTCCCGGCTCCATCACTGTCTTCATATTCTTTGACGGAATCCTTTACATACTGTTCTAACTCATTCTCATCATAATTGTCTTTGTCAAAGTCACCTACTGCAACTTCTGTGATTCCACCCTTTTTCTCCGGAAAGAGCGTTGTGGTATCTGCATCTTTTGTAGCACCGCAGCCGCCAAATATTCCACAGGCTAACAGCATTACAAGGAGTGCACTTATCTTCTTCTTCATACGAACCTCCAAATCCCTGTATCTCATAATCTCAACAATTATACTATTTTCGGTTTGGTATTTCAAGCGTTACCTCAGGCAAAATGCCCGGCTTCTCCCATAAATCAGAAAAGCCCTTCTAAAAATTGCTCTGATTTAAATGTATGGGGTGCATATTTTTCCCGAAATTCCTTCACCGTCCGAATCAGTTCAAACAACACTTTTTCTGATACTGCAAAATGAAAAAGCTTTGCTGATTCCGTGGTAATAATATACTGCATCGTATAAATGGTAGATGCATCTAACCGTCTGCCATGCTCTGTTTCGCTGCAGGAATCACAAAGAAGTCCGGCACGCTGCACACTGAAAAACTGCATCGGTTCCTTTCTCCCACATTTCTGGCAGGAAAAAAGATTCGGATATACTCCATTTAGCACCATCATTTTCAATTCATAAATCACACGGACCAGCCGGTTATCAAAATTCTTCTTTCCAAGTGCTTTTAAGGACTGGTAAAGCAGCTTTAACATTTCCCGGTCATCACTGTTTTCCTGGGCATAATATTCTGCCATCTCAAGAAAATAAAATCCATAGTATGTATCATTCAAGTCTGTGGTGAGTTCGGTAAAATAATTTTTAATTTCTGCCCGCACCACATTGTAGGAGGTACGTCCCTCATAAACTTCAAACTGTCCGAAGGAAAAGGGATTGCAGGCTGCCAGCAGTGTACTGTTCGGTCTTCTTGCACCTCTGGCAAACGCCGTAATCTTTCCCCTCTCCAGGGTCAGTATCGTAATTCGTTTGTCATATTCACTGATTGGCATTGCGGTAAGCACCATACCCGTAACCATCACGTTTGTGCCCACGGTCCTGTTCACCTCTTACTTTCTTTTTCAGGCTGCCCAATCCATCCTGTTCCTCTTTTTCCTGTTCCTTAAACTTAAGATAATCATCTACTCTTCCGGTCAAAGTAAAATGATTCCAGCTTGCTCTTACCATATGCTTCCTTCCTGCCCTTTCTTCATACTTGTATGAAATTAGGTTTTCCAGAAGCACTTAAGATAATACTGTCAATATTTAGAATTCCTCTTCCCGGTATCCGAAGTTCTTAATCATATAATCGCTGTCACGCCAGTCTTTTTTCACTTTTACCCAAAGTTTCAAATTAACCTTGGCATCTAAGAGGTGTTCAATCTCATATCTGGCATTGGTACCAATCTTCTTTAACATGGCTCCCTGCTTGCCGATAATAATTCCCTTGTGGGAATCCCGTTCACAGATAATCGTGGCATCAATATCAAACATTTTCCTGCCTTTGCGTTTCTTCATCTGGTCAATAGAAACGGCAATTCCATGAGGAATTTCTTCATTTAAAGCATGTAAGGCTTTTTCACGAATCAGCTCTGCCACAATCTGACGCTCCGGCTGGTCAGTAATGGTATCCTCATCATAGAACATCGGACCATACGGCAGATATTTAAAAATCAAATCAATGATAACATCCGTATTTTCTCCCCGCAGTGCAGATGCCGGTACAATTTCCGCAAAGTCATAAACTTTACGATAAGTGTCAATGTACTCCAGCATTTTATCCTTGTTATCCAAGGTATCTAATTTATTGATAACCAGAATAACCGGTGTCTTTACAGTTTTTAACTTTTCAATAATATGCTGCTCTCCTGCGCCGATAAAATCACTCGGTTCCACCAGCCATAAAATGACATCCACTTCATTCAATGTGTGTTCTGCCACATTTACCATAAATTCGCCCAGCTTATTCTTTGCCTTATGGATACCAGGTGTATCCACAAAAATAATCTGTCCTCTGTTTTCATCCGTATAAATAGTCTGGATACGGTTTCTGGTAGTCTGCGGTTTATTGGATGTAATTGCAATCTTCTGTCCAATCAGATGATTCATCAAGGTGGACTTTCCTACATTCGGCCGTCCAATCAGTGTTACAAAGCCTGATTTAAAATTTTCCGTCATACTTACTCCTTCTTATGTATGCTGCGGGACTATTACCCACAGCTTTTAATAAAGATTCTTTACTTCTAAGAACATATCTTTTTCTGCTTCTACATTTTCCTCTGCACCGATGACACACAAGGCATCCTGTGCGAGTACTGCTTCAATAAGCACTGCGAGATTTTTGATATTTTCCGGCTGTGCATCTAAAACTTCATTTCTCTCACGCTGTAATTCCTCATAAGAAATATTGGTAAGATAAGCACTTACGGAACGCATGCCCTTGGCAGCCGGATTCAACGGGGTATCCATATCACTTACTGTTCCGATGATATATTTTGTCATATCACGTTCATCTGCATCAAAAGCTCTTAAATATGCCGGGATACCTTCGTAAATCTCATTGGTGCTCTTAAGGTTCGGGTCACGGTAAGAAGTGAAATATGCATCTCCGTTCCGCATAAATCCGCTCATGCAGCCATATGCACCACCCTTTACCCGGACATTAATCCAAAGGTAATCATAGCTTAAAATTACTTTTAAGATACGAAGTGCTCCGGTATAGGAATATCCTTTCGATAAATAATTTCCGGCTCTGGATACATACTGTACTTTGGATGCATCTAAGAAGCCTTCATTCTTTTTCTCACAATGGAAGGTAACTGCTTCTCCCTCTTTCTCTCCATCCGGTAAAACAGTTAAGAACTGCGGGAATTTTTCTTCTAACAGCTGATATCCTTCTGCGTCTGCCGTCAGGGAAATCAACAGTCTGTTCTTTACAAATATTTTCTCTGTAAGGCTTCTTAATTTATCCATTAAGAACTGCTTCTTTTCTTCAAAATGTTCTTCTAATTCTGCAATCGTCCGGTACAGTGCAATTCCGCCAACCAGGTCATTGAATCGGGCTACCGGTGAGAAATAAGACATTGCCCGCATGGCAGATACGGAATGTCCGGCAGAGCTTAAGGACATCTGCAGTCTCGATTTGATACGCGCTAAAATCTCATAGAGACGTTTTTCATCTGTAATCTGTGTGCCCATCAGAATCTCAGAAAGAAGTCTAAGCCCCTCTTCCAGATTCTGATAAAGAATCTTGGAACGTACTTCGTATTTTGCATGGAAACTGTCTTTTTTCTTAGTATCCGCATAAATATTAATCTGGGAAGAGATACCACCGGTCATAAGATTAATCTCATTTGCTAAGTCTGCATAATTATAATGCTCTGTATCCATATAACCAAGTACAGCTTTTAACACCCCAAGGTATGGCAGTTCTTCTTCTGTAATATCACTGATATCAAACATCAGATTCAAATAATGAATGCCATTGGAATAAATGTTGGTATGAATGGTTTCAATGCCATTGCAGCTTACCTTTTCATATACCAGCGGCTGTGCTTCACGCTTCATGTCCTGCCGTTTTAACATCGGAATCTTCAGCAGGTCTTCCTTTGGTGACGGCTCTTCCTGATACTGTTTTAAATGCTTTGTCTCCTCTACTAACTTATCAATCTCTTCTTCTGATAAGCCATTCTTATAAGCTGCCAGTTTCTCTTCTAATTCTTTTTCCAGCCTGGCATTTAAGCCTTTTTCCGGTTCAATGGATACATAGGATTTATGGCTGTTATCCAAAAGATATTTCTGAATCAGTTCTTCAAAATATCCTGTTTCAATCTTTTCCTTTAATGCTGCAAATACGTCTAATATTTTAAGATATAAGAATGGTTCGTCATCATCATAAAGCCAGCTGTCCATACAGGATAATCCATAAATTAATCCCTTCGGGAAATTACCGTAATCTGCTTCACGGAATTTGAATTCTTCACTGTTGATTCCTGCTAACAGGGATTTTCTATTGAGACCGTCTTTGACGATTTTCTTTAAAGTATCTTCGATAATTCCTACAAACTTCTCTTCGTCTTCTTTATTGGCATTCTTTGCCACCACAGAAAAAATTGGCTGTAAGGTGCTGTTATCAAATCCGCCCATGATATCTTTTCCGATTCCTGCATCAATAAGTGCCTGCTTTAACGGTGCTCCCGGTGCACTTAATAGTGCATAATCCAAGACATCAAATGCCAGAGTCAGTTCACTCTCAAGATTCGTTCCGATTGCCACATTATAGGAAAGATATGCATTGTCCTCTAAGCTTTCGGAAGATGCAATGGAATATGGCTTGCTGATGGTTACCGGCTTTTCAAAAGGAGCCTGCAGCTGAATTGCGGAATCTACTTCGATTTTATCATAATGGCTTAAATATTCTTTATCGAGAAACTCCAGTTTTTCGTCCATATCCATATTTCCATAAAGGTAAATATAAGAATTACATGGATGATAAAATTTCCGGTGGAAATCAAGGTACTGCTCATAAGTAAGCTCCGGAATTACTTCCGGGTCACCGCCGGACTCATTGCTGTATGTGGTATCCGGGAACAGGGAATTTAATACTACACGGTCTAAGACACCCTCCGGAGAAGAAAATGCGCCCTTCATCTCATTGTATACCACTCCATTGATGGTAACCGGTGCATCTCTATCCTCTAATTCATAGTGCCAGCCTTCCTGTTTGAAGATTTCTTCTTTCTTATAGATATTCGGATGGAACACAGCGTCTAAGTATACATCCATCAGATTAGCAAAATCTTTATCATTGCAGCTTGCCACCGGATAAACGGTCTTGTCCGGGTAAGTCATGGCATTTAAGAATGTATTTAAAGAACCCTTCACCAGTTCCACAAACGGGTCCTTCACCGGGAACTTGTCCGAACCGCACAATACCGTATGCTCAATGATATGTGGTACGCCGGTGCTGTCCTCTACCGGAGTACGGAATCCAATATAAAAGACCTTATTTTCATCATCATTGGAAATAAGGCTGATTTTAGCTCCACTCTTTTTATGTCGAAGCAGATATCCCTTTGCATGGATGTCTGTCAGATTTTCTTCTTTGATTAATTCATATGCTGTTAACGCTGCTAAATTCAAATGTTTTATCCTCCATGTTCTCATAATCTGACTCACAGTCTTTATCAGTATAACACATTTTTTTTACATTTACACCTGATAAACCTAAAAACAGGAAGACGGATATCCATCTTCCTGCTCTGCGCTTATTTCATATTCAACTCTATACGAATTAACCTAAGCGAACTACGTTAGCTGCCTGAGGTCCTTTTTCTCCTTCTACTACCTCAAATTCAACTGCTTCTCCATCTTTAAGCTCTTTGAATCCATCCATATTTAATGCGGAGAAATGAACGAATACATCATTTCCTTCTGCATCTGAGATAAATCCATAACCCTTCTTTGCGTTAAACCATTTTACAGTTCCCTGCATTTCTTTTTCCTCCTAATACACAATAAATCTAAAAAGTTGCACAAAATTGTGCACGACTACATGGCTAACAGTAGCATATTTTCCAATATTTGTCAAACTTTTTCACTTTTTTGTCCGATTTTATACCGGATTCTTTACGTTGACATCAAGCTGCGGGAATGGAATTTCGATTCCATTTTCATCCAGGGCATTTTTCATCTCCTCAGTCAGTGCCCAGCGGATATCCCAGTATAAATCAGTCGGCACCCACACTCTTGCACCAATGGTAACACTGCTGTCTCCCAATTCCGATACAAAGACCTGCACCGCCTCGTCCTTAAGCCGGCGTTCTTCGGAAAGAAGCAACTGCTCTATCACAGCCTTCGTCTTCTTTAAATCCGCCGAATAGGACACCCCTACTTCCAGGTCAATCCTGCGTTTCTCACTGTAGGTTACATTGGTAAGGCTGCTGTTGGCTAAGATTCCATTTGGAATTACGATAATCTTATTGTCAACACTCTTTAACTTGGTGTAGAAAATCGAAATCTCTGTTACCGTTCCTTCGTTGCCATGGCTGTCTTCTACAATATAATCCCCCACTTTAAACGGTTTTAACATCAGTATTAATACGCCGCCGGCAAAGTTGGCTAAGCTTCCCTGCAGTGCCAGGCCTACCGTCAGTCCTGCAGAACCTGCAATTGCCATTACAGATGTGGTTGCAATTCCAAAAAGCGAAAGAATGATTACAATCAAGAAGAAATATCCAATGCACTTGACCAGTGCATCCATAAACTGTTTTACACCCTTGTCAGCATCCTTTTTATCCAGCCATTTCCGGACGAGTTTCCGGAAAAGTTTGATTAACTTTACGCCAATGGCATATACCACGCAGGCAATCACCACCTGAAAGAGAAACGCCAGTAAATCCGGCACCAGCCCCTCCAGGTAAGTACGTACCACGCCCGGTTTCTTCATCTGTTCAATAGTATCGCTGACTTCTTCCGCTGTAATGCCCTCTGTGCCGGCTTCTAATGCGGTCAGATAAAATCCCATTTTAATATCCTCCAGTTATTTATGAAAGTTATTATGAAAGTGCATGAACAAATAATCCACTGCGAAGTTTTGGCTCAAACCAGGTGGATTTCGGCGGCATCAGTCTTCCGGCATCTGCTACTGCAAACAGCTCTCCGATGCTGGTCGGATACATGGCAAATGCCACTTTACAGTCACTATGTACTCTGCGCTCCAATTCCTCCAGTCCACGGATTCCACCTACGAAATCAATCCGCTTATCGGTCTTTGGGTCTTCAATGCCAAGTACCGGATGCAGTAACACATTCTGTAAAATTGATACGTCCAGCCCATCTACCGGGTCACTGCTTAAATCCGCTTCTTTCATCCGGCAGGCATACCAGTTATCCCCAAGGTACATGCTGAAACTTCCTTTTTCCGTTGGATGAACCGCTTCCTTCTGTGGCGTGCCCACTTCAAACAGGTCGTTCATCTTTCCAAGGAATTCCTCTTCTGTCATTCCATTTAAGTCTTTTACCACACGGTTATAATCCATAATCATAAGCTGGTCATCCGGGAATAATACGGATAAGAAATAGTTAAATTCCTCAGTTCCGTCATAATCCGGATGCTCTGCTCTCCGCATCAGTCCTACCTTTACCGCGGATGCTGCACGGTGATGACCGTCTGCGATATAGATTTCTTTTATCTTTGCAAATGCTTCCTCGATAGCCGCAATATCTTCTGCCTCTACAATTCTGTATACACGATGTCCGATTCCATCCTCTGCCACAAAATCATAAAGAGGTGCTGTCTTCTTTACCTTCTCTACCACTGCATTGATGACATCATTGGAACGGTATGCTAAGAAAATCGGTCCGGTCTGTGCATCACAGATATTTACATGGTTGATTCTGTCCTGCTCTTTATCTGCTCTGGTATTCTCATGTTTTTTAATGACCTGATTCTGATAATCATCAATCGAAGCACAGGCTGTAATACCGGTCTGCACCCTTCCGTCCATGGTCAGTTCGTAAATATAATAGCACGGTTTCTCTTCTTTTACGAAATCACCTTCTGCTACCATATCCCAGAGCATGTCATGGGCTTTCTTATATACCTCCGGTGCATAAGTGTCTACGGAATCATCAAACTGTGTCTCGGCACGGTCAATGCGAAGAAAGCTTTTGTCATGTCCTTCTACCGCTTTCTTTGCTTCTTCTCTGTTATATACATCATACGGAAGCGCTGCAATCTCTGCCGCCTCATCCTCTCTTGGTCTGATACATAAAAATGGTCTGATATCTGCCATTGTTTTCTCCTTCCTGCGTAATTGCGAAAAACACGCTTTGTGAGTTTCCTGCGTAAGAGAAATGGACTGTCGCGGCGTAACCGGGCAGTCCATATATTATCTTTTTCTCACCTGCATTTATTATTTTACAATACGAACCTTTAATACACCATCTAAGGTCTGAAGTTTCTCTTCTACTTCTTTAGTAACAGGTGCATCCACATCAAGCAGTGTACATGCATAATCGCCACGGCTCTTATTAGTCATATCAGAAATGTTGATATTTGCATCTCCTAAAATAGAAGTATAGCTGCTAATCATTCCCTTTACGTTACGGTGTAACAGTAACAGTCTTCCTGCACTCTTGCACTCGCCCATATTGCAGTCCGGATAGTTTACAGAATGTGTAATATTTCCATTCTCTAAGAAATCACGAATCTCTTTTACTGCCATTACTGCACAGTTATCTTCGGATTCTTCGGTAGAAGCTCCAATATGAGGAGTTACGATACAGCCTTTCTTTCCAACTGTGGTTGGATTTGGGAAGTCGCTGACATATTTTGCAATCTTTCCTTCCTCTAATACTGCTACCATTGCCTCTTCATCAACCAGTAAGTCTCTTGCAAAGTTCAATACTACAGTGGTAGGTTTCATCATTGCAATTGCTTCTGCATTAATCATTTTCTTGGTAGAATCTAAAAGCGGAACATGAATTGTGATATAATCACAGTTCTTGTAAATTTCTTCTACAGCATTTACATGATTTACATTGCGTGATAAGCTCCATGCAGCATTTACAGAAATGTATGGGTCATATCCGTATACTTCCATACCAAGATGTGTTGCAGCATTTGCTACTTTAACACCGATGGCACCAAGTCCGATAACGCCAAGCTTCTTTCCTGCAATTTCGCTTCCGGCAAAGTTCTTCTTCTGTTTCTCAGCAAGTTTTGCAACATCTGCATTGCCTTCCTCGCCTTTTACCCATTCGATTCCACCGACTACGTCACGGGCTGCCAATAACATTCCTGCAAATACCAGTTCCTTTACACCATTTGCGTTTGCACCCGGTGTATTGAATACTACGATACCTGCTTCTGCACATTTATCCAATGGGATATTATTTACACCTGCACCTGCTCTTGCAACAACTTCTAAAGTCTTTGGAAGTTCCATGTCATGCATTGCTGCACTTCTTACTAAGACTGCCTGTGCATCTTTGATATCATCTACTTTGTTATATTCATCTGACAAAAGGTCTAAGCCTACACCAGCGATTGGATTTAAACATGTATAGTTAAACATTATGCGTTCTCCTCCTCAAACTTCTTCATAAATGCCACCAGCTTCTCAACGCCCTCTTTTGGCATCGCATTATAAATGCTGGCACGCATACCGCCAACGGTTCTGTGTCCCTTTAAGTTTACAAAACCGGCTTCGGTTGCTTCTTTGACGAATTTTGCATCTAAGTCAGCATCACCGGTAACGAATGGTACGTTCATAAGAGAACGGTCTTTTGGAACTACAGTTCCCTTGAATAACTTGCTCTGATCTAAGAAATCATAAAGAATCTTAGCTTTCTCTTCGTTACGCTGTTTCATAACTTCGAGTCCGCCCATCTTCTTTAACCATTTGAATACTTTACCACAGATATATATGCCGTAGCATGGTGGTGTATTGTAAAGAGAATCAGCATCTGCCTGAGTCTTGTATTTTAACATGGTAGGTGTTCCCGGAAGAACATCATCTGTAATCAAGTCTTCACGAATGATTACGATTACAACACCTGCAGGTCCAACGTTCTTCTGAACGCCGCCGTAGATTACTCCGTATTTGGTTACATCAACCGGTTCTGATAAGAAGCAGGAAGATACGTCTGCAACAAGTGTATGTCCTTTGGTATTTGGAAGTTCTTTGAACTTGGTTCCATAAATTGTATTGTTTTCACAGATATATACATAATCTGCATCTTCCGGAATATCCAGATCTGAACAATCCGGAATATAAGAGAAGGTCTTATCTGCTGAAGATGCTACTTCTACTGCATCCCCATACATTTTTGCTTCCTGGTAAGCTTTCTTAGCCCACTGTCCAGTTACAATGTATGCAGCTTTCTTATTTTTCATCAGGTTCATTGGAATTGCAGCAAACTGCTGGGAAGCTCCACCCTGTAAGAATAATACCTTGTAATTATCCGGGATATTCATTAAGTCTCTTAAATCAGCTTCTGCCTCTTTGATGATGTTGTCATATACTTTGGAACGATGACTCATCTCCATTACGGACATTCCACATCCTCTGTAGTCTAACATCTCATCTGCTGCTTCCTGTAAAACTTCTTCCGGTAATACTGCCGGACCTGCAGAAAAATTATATACTCTGCTCATTTTCTAATTCCTCCTCACTTCTTACACATATCTTTCTATATGTAATGGCTTATTATTTTAAATCTTCCTCGGTAAACACCTCAGATATAGCTGCCCCCGGTGCTACCATTGGCCACACCTTATCATCACTATCAATTATACAGTCTATAACAACTGGTGTACTACTTGCAAGTGCTTTTTTCAAAATATCGACAAATTCTGCCTGACTGGTTGCACGATATCCCGTTGCTCCCATGGCTTCTGCCAGTTTTACAAAATCTACTCCATCGTCTAAAACAGTTGCAGAATAATGCTTCTCATAGAAAAGTGTCTGCCACTGTCTTACCATTCCAAGCACATGGTTATTGATGATAACTTCGATTAACGGAAGCTTCTGACGGACTGCTGTTGCAATCTCATTCATATTCATACGGAAACATCCGTCACCGGCAATATTGATAACCTGTTTATCCGGATTTGCTATCTGCGCACCGATTGCTGCCCCCAGTCCATAACCCATGGTTCCAAGTCCGCCGGATGTCAGAAGTGTTCTCGGCTGTTTGTATTTATAATACTGTGCTGCCCACATCTGATGCTGTCCGACCTCCGTTACCATGATAGCATCTCCGTTGGTCTGACGATAGATTTCTTCGATTACGAACGGACCGCTTAATCCTTCCGGATGATAGCTCAATGGATATTCTTTCTTGTATTCCATGATGTGCTCCATCCACTCTTTATGCTCCATCGGAGATAACATCGGATTGATTCTTGCAAGAATCTTCTTTAAATCACCAATCACGCTGTTTGTTACCATGATATTTTTATTAATCTCTGCCGCATCCACATCAAACTGTAAGATTTTTGCATGATGGGCAAATTTCTTAGCATTTCCAAGCACACGGTCTGAGAAACGGACACCTACTGCAATCAGAAGATCGCACTCGCTGACTCCAAGATTGGAAGTCTTGGTTCCATGCATTCCAAGCATTCCGGTATAACGTTCATCCGTTCCGTTAAATGCACCTTTTCCCATCAGGGTATCACAAACCGGTGCATCCACCTTATCCACAAATTCTCTCAATTCATCCGAACAGTCGGAAATTACGGCACCGCCGCCCACAAAGATATATGGTTTTTTCGCTTTCTGAATCAAAGCTACTGCTTCTTCTAAATCTTCCTCCCGGATGGTTTCTGTCACACGCAGTACCGGTTCAATACGCTGTGCTTTATATTCTGCCTTGTTGGCAGTGACATCCTTTGGAATATCCACAAGAACAGGACCCGGTCTTCCTTTTTTTGCAATGCGGAATGCCCGGCGGATGGTATCTGCCAGATCATTGACATCTTTTACAATAAAGTTGTGCTTGGTAATCGGCATGGTAATTCCTGCGATATCAATTTCCTGGAAACTGTCTTTGCCAAGAAGCGGCACATTGACATTACAGGTAATTGCTACCATTGGAACAGAATCCATATATGCGGTTGCGATTCCGGTTACCAGATTAGTTGCACCCGGTCCGCTGGTGGCAAAGCACACCCCAACTTTTCCGGTGCTTCTTGCATATCCGTCTGCCGCATGGGAAGCTCCCTGCTCATGGGAAGTTAAAATATGTTTTATTTCATTACTATGTTTATATAACTCATCATATACATTTAAAATTGCACCGCCCGGATAACCAAATACCGTATCCACGCCCTGCTCTTTCAAACATTCTATTACGATTTCAGCACCTGTTAAGAGCATTGAAATTTCCTCTCTTTCCAACTTATCTTTCTGCTGTATATTTACAGATTACCGGTTCTTATTTTTCTTCCCCGGCACCTGGAATCTGTAAAATTGCACCGCGGTTTCCTGAAGTAACCATGGAAGCATAACGTGCCAGATATCCGGTTGTTACCTTCGGTTCTCTTGGCTGCCATTTTGCTTTACGGGCTGCCAGTTCTTCATCGGATACTGCAAGCTCTAACTTCATTTCCGGGATGTTAATCCTGATGATGTCGCCTTCTTCTACCAATGCGATTGGTCCGCCTACGGCTGCTTCCGGTGAAACATGACCGATGGAAGCTCCACGGCTTGCGCCGGAGAAACGTCCGTCTGTAATCAATGCTACGGAAGAACCAAGTCCCATTCCTGCGATTGCAGAAGTCGGATTTAACATCTCACGCATACCAGGGCCGCCTTTTGGTCCTTCGTAACGGATCACGACTACATCACCGGCAACAATTTTTCCACCTTTGATTGCAGCAATGGCATCTTCCTCACAGTCAAATACTCTTGCCGGTCCTTCATGAACCATCATCTCTTCTACGACTGCAGAACGTTTTACAACACCGCCGTCCGGAGCAAGATTTCCTTTTAATACGGCAAGACCACCGGTCTTACTGTATGGATTATCCAGCGGACGGATAACTTCCGGATTCTTATTGACTGCATCTTTGATATTCTCGCCTACGGTCTTACCGGTTACGGTCATACAGTCTGTATGTAAAAGTCCTGCATCTGCTAATTCTTTCATGACAGCATAAACACCGCCAGCTTCATTTAAGTCTTCCATATAGGTCGGGCCTGCCGGTGCCAGGTGGCAGAGGTTCGGAGTCTTCTCACTGATTGGATTTGCAAAGGAAATATCAAAATCAAATCCTACTTCATGTGCGATTGCAGGCAGGTGAAGCATACTGTTGGTAGAGCAGCCTAACGCCATATCTACGGTCAGTGCATTTAAAATCGCATCCTTTGTCATAATATCTCTTGGACGGATATCTTTCCGATACATATCCATAACTGCCATTCCGGCATGTTTTGCTAATTTGATACGCTCGGAATATACGGCAGGAATAGTTCCGTTTCCACGTAAACCCATACCAAGTGCCTCGGTCAGACAGTTCATGGAATTTGCGGTATACATACCGGAACAGGAACCACAGGTCGGACATACTTTCTCTTCGTATTCTCTTACTTCTTCCTCTGTCATTGTACCTGCTGCATAGGAACCTACTGCCTCAAACATGGAAGATAAGCTTCTCTTACGTCCCTTTACATGACCAGCTAACATCGGACCACCGGAAACAAATACGGTAGGAACATTAATTCTTGCTGCTGCCATCAGAAGTCCCGGTACATTCTTATCACAGTTTGGCACCATAACCAGTGCATCAAACTGATGGGCTAATGCCATACACTCTGTGGAATCTGCAATTAAGTCTCTTGTTACCAGGGAATATTTCATTCCGATATGTCCCATGGCAATTCCATCACAAACTGCAATTGCAGGGAATACAACCGGTACTCCACCTGCTTCTGCAACACCTAATTTTACAGCGTTTACAATTTTATCCAGATTCATATGGCCCGGTACGATTTCATTATAAGAACTTACGATACCAACCATTGGTTTCTTCATTTCTTCTTCGGTAAATCCCAAAGCGTTAAAAAGACTTCTGTGCGGAGCCTGCTGCATTCCGGCTTTTACATTATCACTCTTCATCTTCGTTCTTCCTCTCTTTTTTATTGTTCTGTCTGAAAATTTCTTATCTCTTACAGATTCTCTACGATTAAGTCACCCATTCTGGCTGTTCCTACCTGGGTTACGGTTGCTTTCTTTGCTTCTTCCTGTGGCATAATGTCAATGGTACGATAGCCTGCCTTTAATACCTTCTTTACGGCATTTTCAATGGCATCTGCTTCTTTATCGAGATCAAAGGAATACCTTAACATCATGGCTGCACTTAAAATGGTTGCAATTGGGTTTGCAATTCCTTTTCCTGCGATATCCGGTGCAGAACCGCCGCTTGGCTCATAAAGACCGAATTTCGTATCATTTAAGCTTGCAGAGGATAACATTCCGATGGAACCGGTTACCATACTTGCTTCATCCGATAAAATATCTCCAAACATATTCTCAGTTAAAATTACATCGAACTGCTTCGGGTCTTTTACCAACTGCATGGCACAGTTATCTACCAGCATATGCTCATAAGTTACTTCCGGATAGTCCTTTGCTACTTCTTCTACAATCTTTCTCCAGAGTCTGGAGGAATCCAGTACGTTTGCCTTATCCACGCTGGTTACTTTCCTGCGGCGTTTCATGGCAATGTCAAATCCACGTTTTGCAATTCTGCGGATTTCATTTTCGTTATATGTCAAAGTATCGGTTGCCGTCATCACACCGTCCACTTCTTCTGTCTTTCTCTCGCCAAAATAAAGTCCACCGGTCAGCTCACGCATAATCATCATGTCAAATCCGTCTCCGATAATATCATCACGCAGTGGACATGCTTCCTTTAATTCTTCATAAAGGTATGCCGGTCTTAAGTTTGCAAAAAGGTTCAATGCTTTTCTTAATTTCAAAAGACCTGCTTCCGGGCGAAGGGATGGCTCTAATTTGTACCAAGGGGATGTTGCTGTATTTCCTCCGATGGAACCCATCAGAACTGCATCTGCCGCTTTTGCATGTGCAATGGCATCATCGGTCAGCGGTACACCGGTTGCATCGATTGAACAACCGCCCATCAGTATCTCGTCATATGTAAAGGTGTGTCCGAATTTTGCTCCAATGGCATCTAACACCTTTCTTGCTTCGCTTACAATCTCCGGTCCGATTCCGTCACCGGCAATTACTCCAACATTATAATTCATGGGTAAATCCTTCTTTCTTTTCCTATTGCATGCATCCCAATTTCATAACTACTGATTATGGTAATGCTCATTATCCTATATCATAGCTTATTTATCCGAAGAATTCAATAAATTTTACCATTATAGTTTCTCATAGTATTTATAAACTGTGGTTATATTCTATTCTCTTGATATGATTTGTTGTTATTATACAAATCTTTTTCTTGTCAGATGGGGACTGGTACAGTAGACTTGAGGTAGGTATTTTATAGGAGTTGAGAAAGGTTCTATGATTCATCAGAATATGGATGCAAAGCAAACCGGTAAGAGGCATCAGGCATTTCTACCGCAATACTAATACCGTACGGCAACCGGTGCAGATTCACATCCATGTTCAAGCTGCACCTCACCGTCACATCCATGTGCCGGTGCTGCCTGATATTGTACGAAATGCCAGGTGCCTCTAACCGTTTGCTTCAAGCATCCATATTCTGATGAATCATAGCTTTTTCACTCTCACCTATATAACGAGCCAATTAACTTATCAATTTGCAAGGAGGATTTTCAAATGCCATTTATTAACATGAAAACTACTGCTACTTTAGATATTGCCAAAAAAGATGCCCTGTCCAAGGAGCTCTGCATCATCACCAGAGACTGCATTGGCAAAGGTGAGAACTGGGTGATGACCGGGTTCGAAGGGAATGCTTCTCTTTGCTTTCTAGGAAGCACCAAAGATATTGCTTATGTAGAAGTAAAATGCTACGGTTATCCGACCAAGCCACAGATGAATCTTATGACAAGAAAAGTCTGCACGCTCTTAGAAGAAGAACTTGGTATTCCGAAGAAACGAATCTATGTTGCTTACTTCCCGACTGAAAACTGGGGATGGAATGACAGTAACTTTTAGGGGACTAGAAAAGGCATATCACACAGATATCTATATGTCGTGCGATATGCCTGTCTTTTTGCATTTTGTTCTATGACAACCCTATCTTATGATTTCCAATCCCAGTCCTCTAAAAAGCTCATCAATTCATACCAGTTATCTACCGGCTCCCAGATTACGGAATCCTGATTATGAGGGTCTATACGCCCTAAAACAATTACCTTTACCGGTTCTTTATCTACTCTATAAAATTTCCATTGTAATCCATTTGTATAAATTACTCTCCCATACGATATGATATGCCCTTTAACCTGCTTTGTTATTCTCAATATATTGCTTTTACCTGGACATTTTATTTCTACACATCCATACCTTCTTGCATCCCGGCCTTTTTTCCTTTCCAATACAACAAAATCCGGAAAACCAGCTGCTCCATGTAACCACATAGATAATTTTGTCTTTCTTCTAACACTAACATCCCTTAAAGAAATTTTCTTTCCACTCTTTGTTCCCCGGATAATCTCCGCCAGAAGAGAGTACAATTCGCATTCCACAATACAATTCTGTATCATAGCAAGTTCTATTTCTTCCTTGAATGTCTCATACTTATCTGCTAATACTTTTTTCTCCTGTTCTGTAAATTCCATCACTCTGTCTCCTTTGTATTTATTATTTTATATCTGTGCCATTAACACAACTATTTTCGACCTACAGAACCTGCCAGCGGCAGCTCCTTATTACCATTTTCAACCAGAATGCCATCTTTACAGACAGCACTCCAGCCAAAAATAGAATTATTATTTTTACCGGCTATTTTATTTCCACCAACATAAAATTTCATAAAATTTCTCCTTTTTTATTAAAAATTAATTAAATGTATAAAGAACATTTCCATATTGATCACAAGCATAGCCAATAGTCCCACCTTCTACACTCCAATAACATACTCCATCTTCCGTTACAGACATAGCCCAATCA
>ENA-OXYB01000032-OXYB01000032.1-human-gut-metagenome-genome-assembly--contig:-NODE-32-length-56910-cov-9.950787_pt1 | contig 56910 bp, 46 predicted proteins | sample MGYA00244941_ERZ652754 | MGnify/ENA primary metagenome ERZ652754 (study PRJEB26926, sample SAMN06164654) | human gut metagenome | biome: ENVO:00009003; feature: ENVO:2100002; material: ENVO:00002003... | reverse complement strand
CAGAGCGTCTGCCTTACAAGCAGAGGGTCGGGGGTTCGAATCCCTCAGCTCCCACAAGTTTGAGAGACAACGGCTTACAGTATATGTAAGCCGTTGTTTTTTATCCGGGAGCATAGCTCAGGGGTTCAGAGCGCCTGCTTGACAAGCAGGAGGTCTGCAGTTCAAATCTGCATGTTCCCACCAACTTCGGACGACGGACCGTGTATCGATGCGGTCCGTCGTCCTTTTTGCATCTTCTCCATTCTTTCGTGCAGTACGGCGGCAGACGAAAAAGCCGGCGGCCCTTTGGGGGACCGCCGGCTTGTTTCCTCTCCGGTGATGCGGAGCCTATTCTCCCTCGCCAGGCCACGGAGTAGCCGTGTCGGTGGATTTGATGCCCGAGATCCACGTCGGCGTCTTCGCCGTGGTCAGCGTGTGGCCGTGTCCCGTGCAGTCTTCGAAGGTCGTACCGGTGCCCTCGTTGAAGCGCCAGTAGGCCTCCAGACCCTCGGACGAAGGGCTTACGGTGGTCATGTTGTTCTGGATCTGTGCCTCGGTGCGGCATACCGACCAGATGCGTGCTTCGGTGCAGAGGATCTTGCAGCCGCTCCACCACGAATCGTCCGTGCCGTGTCCGCCGTCGCCGCCGGAAACGCTGCCGCCGAACCAGCCGGCCTGCTTGAACTCGCTCTTGACAACGAGGTCCTTCGAACCGGCAAATGCGCCGTTTACATAGATCGTGATCTTCGTTCCGTCGTAGGTTACGGCCAGGTGCTGCCACTTGTTGGGCACGAAGGCCGTCGTCGGATTGAGGAAGCCGTTGTCACCCTGGAACTGTACGAGCGAGTGGGCTGCCGTGACGACCTCACCGGCGTCGTTCGTCTCGTCGTTCTGCGGGTCCTCGAAGCGCAGCAGAACCAGGCTGCCGTTCGAACCGCCGTTCGTGAAGACGGCACGGTTGCGGTTGGCCGTGTTGCTGATCTGGAAGCGGACCTCGACGGTGAACTGGTCGAGCGACATGGGGAATCCCTCCTGTGTGGCCAGTCCGGCGCCGCCGTCGAACATCGGGAGTGTCGAGACGGCGATGCTCTCGATTGTGATGACAAAGGTCGAAGAGGCGCTCGTCGTCGGGATCCTGCCGTCGATGCTCTCCAGACGCAGCGGAATGGCGTACATGTCGCCGGCCAGGTCTGCCGGGATCTGTTTGATGTGGATCGTGACGGGATCGGCGTTGAACTTGCCTTCGCCGACCGTGATGCTCTCGGGAAGTTCGAAGAGATCCTTGGGCATGGTCGTATAGCTTGCGCTCTGCGTCTCGTTGTAGCTCTTCAGCACCTCCTCGTCCACGACCAGACGGAATTGGGCGTCAGTCTCGCTCTTCGAACTGAGGCAGATCGTGAGCTGTACGTTGGCTCCCTCGTCGCCATCGAGCACGACCTTCGTGGACCGGCTCAGCGACGAGACACTTTCGTTGATGTAGGCATGGGTGCCGAGCGTTCCGTATTCCGCATTGTCGCAGCCGACCAGGGCCGACGCTGCAACGAGCAGGGACGCAATCGATATTTTCAGTTTTTTCATGGTGTAGTCGGTAGATTAAAGGTTTTTCAATTCCCGGTCTCGGGGGTTTCGGGATTCTCGAGTGCCTGCTGGGCCGCAATGGCCGTGCGCATCCATTTGTAGGAGGGCGTATTCATCGCCTCGTAGCCGAACTGGTAGGCGCCGAATCCGCCTTTGCGGAAGCCGTTCGTCGGCTCCCACATGGCCATGCCGACCAGCGAGGGTATCTTCGACTTGTCGGCCTTCGTGCCGTCGCGGAATACCCAGTAGAATCCGCCGTTGAGGGCGTCCATTGCACTCTCGAGGTTCTCGCAGATCACATAGCGGTTGGTGATCTCCTCCTCGCTCATTACGCTCAGGAACTTGTTCAGGCATCGCTGCAGACGGCTGTCCTTGTCGCTTTCGTATCCCGTGGCGTTGGGCGAGGGCGAACCTCCCGACACGGTGTAGGCCTGCACGACGAAGTAGTCGATCAGCGGACCGCTCTCGGCGTTGAGCGTCTGGGGCTCGCCATCGACGATCAGCAGTTTGTCGGGGTTCGGCGACTTTGGACCGATGTATTTGTTGAGCTCGGTCAGCAGCGTGTGCATGCGGCCCATGTCGCTGGCCAGCGGGCCTCCGTAACCGTAGTTGGGCTCGAAGTCGATGTCGAAGCCGTCGTAGTTGTACTTGAAGACCGTGTCGGCGATCGCCCTCGCATACTTGGCGATGGCGGCGTCGATGGCCTCGCTGTCACCGTCCTTCCAACCCCAGAACTCGTTGCGGGACGCATCGTCGGTGTCGTACTCCGCGGGGGTGAAGTTCTGGCCCACATAGGAGGTGACGCTGCAGAAGATCACCTTCGTGCCCTTTTTCTGCTGTACTTCGCGCAGATCCTTGATCTTGCCTTCCGAGAGGTTGCTCCAGTTGCCCCACAGCGAGACGATGTCCATCGAGTCGGGGATGCCGGCCAGCATGTTGGTCGTCGAGACCGTGGGCTCACCCCAGCCGCTGTACCATCCGAACGAGATGGCGTGGTCGCTGGCCTTCCAGGCCCGCAGGTTTTGGTAGTAGCTTTCGGGTTTGTTCGTTTCGGTGTTTTGGGACTCCAGGACCCACTCGTTTTCCGTTTCGGTCCAGTCGCTGCAGTTGGTGAACCCGGCGACGAAGAGCCCGGCGACGAGCAGAGTCCAGCTATTTCTTTTCCAGTTCATAGTCGATTTTTGGTCTTGGTTTTACGGTCAGTTTTTCTTGGTCCAGAACAGATCCACGGCCGGGGTGTCGGTGCCGCCGATCATCGTCACGGCGTTCTGGTAGTTCGTCGTGTTCTGGTCCTTCTCCGAGAGCGGGTAGGCCAGACGGCGCATGCCGCGGTTCGAGTCCACCACGCCGCTGCTCAGGTTGTCGATCACGGGAGCCAGTTCGGGATATCCCGTACGGCGGTATTCGGCCCAGGCCTCAAGGCCCATCGGGTAGTTGGCGATCCACTTCTGCGTGATGATCTGCTCGAGGTGCTTCTCGGTCGAGGTCTCACCCTCCCAGGCGATCTTGACGGTGGTCTTGCGGTCGTAGGTGTATTTCGAGCCGCGCGGGTCGTTCGAGTGTCCGGCCGGAGTGAGCGTCTTGTCTGCCAGGTAATCCTCTACGGTCTTGCTGTCGGATACTCCGTACTGTTCCATCGACAGGCGGATGCCGGCCTCGTAGTATTCGCGGGCCTTGGTCTCGCCGCCGTCGATCCACCCCTTCAGGGCGGCCTCGGCCAGCAGGAACTGCGTCTCGGCTGCCACGAATACGGGCAGCAGCGTTCCCGACGTCAGATTGGGCATCGAATAGGCGGCCACGGAGGTCTTGTCGAAATCAGCCTCGCCCGAGCGCATGCCGACATACTGGTCCGTGTAGCCCGGGAAGGTCGATTTGGTGAAGTAGGCCGCCATGCGGGGATCTTTGTAGCCGGACATGTAATCGACGATCGAGGCATTTACGCGCAGGTCGCCCCACGATACCGATGCCAGCTGGTAGGGGTTGCCCTGGATGCCGGGCGACATCATGGCGTTCTGGGCGTTGGTCTCGATCATGCCGGCCTCATGGGCGATGGCCTGCAGGGCGGACTCCTTGTCGTTCGTGCGGATGGCCACACGGAGCGTCAGCGAGTTGGCCAGACGGGCCCAGAGTGCATAGTCTCCGGCATAGATCGGGTCGCTCGATCCCATCGGCTTCGACGAGGGATAGGTCTGTGCGTAGGAGTAGAGCGTCGATGCGGAGTTCTGCAGGTGCGCGATGATGTTCTTGTAGACCTCCTCGTTGGTGTCGTAGGGCACGTACATCAGGCCCTTCATCACCTGGCTGTAGGGGATCGGGCCGTAGATGTCGGCCACGCGGATCATCACGGCGGCGCGGATCAGGTTGGCGATGGCCATCCAGTGGCCCGAGCCCTGCGAGAGCTCCTCTATCTCGAACAGGTTGCCGTAGATATCGAGGAACATCGTGTTGTAGGGGCCCTGGTTCCAGTCGGCCGAGGGGTTGAACGTATCGAAGTTCTGGCCGCCCCAACGGTTCGAGAGGGTGAAGTAGCCGCCCAGTGTGCCGACCATCTGGTCTACCATCTGCGAGTCGTTCTGCTGGACGTACATCATGGCGTCGATCATCGTCGGCAGCAGCATCGTGGGATCGGGCTCCTGCGGAGCATAGGGATCGGTGTTGTATTCTTCAAAGTTACCCGTGCAACCGGTCAGCGAGCCGACCAGCAGGATTCCGAGCATTATTTTGAGTCTGTTTTTCATAGGTCAGCGGTTGTTAGAATTGGAGTTTGATGTTGAAACCGAGGTTCCGGGTGCTGGGCAGCATGAAGTAGTCCACGTTCTGGTAGTAGTTGCTGCCGGTGGCTGCGGAGATTTCGGGATCGAACGGAGCCTTGCAGTAGATCATCCAGAGGTTGCGGGCCACGAAGCCGAGGGTGAGCTTGGCCTTGTTGCGGAACCACTTCTGCGGCAGCGTGTAGCTCAGGTTGAGCTCCTGCAGGCGGACGTTGGTGGCGTCGTAGAGGTAGTAGGCGCCGTGACCGCCCTCGGCCGAGGAGATCGTCTGGTAGTAGGTCTGGGGGCTGACCGAGCCGTAGTTGATCGGAATGCCGCCCCGGTCGCGGGCTGCGGCCGTAGCCTCCGACACGCCGTAGTAGTCGAGGATACCCTGCGTTGCGGAGTAGGCCATGCCGCCGATGCGGGCCGTGAAGACCACTCCGAGGTCAATGCCCTTCCAGGCGAAGTTGTTGCTCCATCCGAGGTTGCACTTCGGGGCCAGCGAACCTACCTTGCGGGCCTCGATCTCCTCCATCGACAGCGCTCCGGTGTTGCTGATGAGGATGTTGCCGTTCAGGTCGCGGGCCAGCTGGTGATTGACGTAGATGTCGCTCAGCGAACCGCCTTCGCGCAGGATGACGCGCGGGGCGACGTCGGAGGCGCCCAGCCAGTCCTTCTTGATCTCGGTCAGGTCCTCGGCCACGCCCGTTATCGGGTTGATCATGCCGTGGGCCAGCTCCATGATCTTGTTCTCGTTGAAGGTGTAGGTGAAGTTTGTTCCCCAGCGGAAGTCGCCCCACTTGTTGTTATAGCCTACGGCGAGCTCGACGCCCTGGTTGCGGACGTTACCCGTCTGTGCGGCATAGTTCTCGTAACCGGTCGAGCTGGCCAGCGGCATGTAGATCGTCTGGTGGTAGGTGTTCGAACGGTAGTAGGTGACGTCGAGGTTGAACTTGTTCAGGAAGCGGGCATTGACGCCGATCTCCCACGAGCGGGTATCCTCGGGACGCAGGTCGTTGTTGGGATAGGTCGCCGGGGCCTTCCATCCGTGGCTCTGCTCGACGTAGGTGTAGCTCGGGTTCGAGAGGTAGCGGTCGAAGGCCGAAGCCACCTGGGCGTACGATGCGCGGACCTTGAGGAAGGAGAACCAGTCGGGCAGATCGACCATGTTGGAGATGACGCCCGAGAGGCCGACCGACGGGTAGAAGAACGACGACTGCTTCGAATAGGCCAGCATCGAGGGCCACTCGTTGCGGCCCGTGAGCGTGAGGTAGAGCATCGAGCGCCAGCCCACCTCGACGTTGGCGAAGATGGCCTGTGTCTGGTCATGCCAGCCCTCCTGGTAGAGCTTGAACTTCTCGGTCGTGTTGAGGTTCAGCGTCGTGAAGAAGTTGGCGGTCTTCAGGTCGCCTGCCACGCCGGCCATCTCGTAGCGCTGGTCGTCGATCGAGGCGCCGATCTGGGCGTTGAGGGTCCAGTCCTCGCCGAACTGCTTGTTGATGTTGGCGATCACGTCGCCGTAGAACGTGCGGTCGGTCTGCGTCTGATCCTGCAGTCCTCCGTTGTCGCCGGCGAAGGTGGTCAGCGTCGTGGCGTAGTACTTGCGTGTCATGCGGTACTCCGAGTTGTCGATCCGCACGCGGCCGGTGATGTCGAGCCAGTCGGTGACCTTCCACTTGAGCGAGGCGTTGAGCATGTAGCGGCGCTTGTCCGTTTCGCGGTTCATGCGCTTTTGGATCCAGTAGGGGTTCTGGATCGAGTGTGCGCCCTCGCCGTAGGGCCAGTACTGCGCCATCAGGCCGCGGATGGGATCCCAGCGCTCGTAGAGGCGGATTTCGTTGAAATCATCGCCGCGGGGGAAGAGGTAGAGCGCCGGCAGGGGGTTGAAGTACTTGCCCTGCGAGACCATGTTCTTGTTGTCCTGGATGATGAAGTTGGCACCGAAGTCGAACGTCAGGCGCTCCTTGGCGAACGTCGTGGTGTTGCGGGCCGAGAAGTTGTAGCGGTTGTAGGCGCTCTCGGGGATGATGTCCGTACTGTTGGTCGTCGATACGGAGATGTAGGTCTGGTTCTTCTGGTTGCCGGTCGATACGGATACCGAGTTGATGATGTTCGTACCGGTGTTGAAGAAGTCGCGGGCGTCGAACGTGCCGTTGATCGGCGAACCCCAGCTGAAAGTCGAGTTGCTCGTTCCGTAGCGGTTCTGCATTTCGGGCATCATGTATACCGACGAGAACATCGTGCTGTTGCTCAGCGTGACGATCGTCTTGTCCACGGCGCCTCGCTTGGTGTTGATGATGATCACGCCGTTGGCGGCCTCCGAACCGTAGAGTGCGGCGGCCGAGGGACCGGTCAGCATATTGACCGACTCGATGTCCTCGGGGTTGATGTCGGCGGCGCTCTCCGAACCGACCTGGTCGCCGTAGCTGCCGCCCGATCCGCCGAAGCTGTTGTTGTACATCGGGATACCGTCGATCACGTAGAGGGCCGTGTTGCTCTTCTCGATCGACTTCTGTCCGCGCATCACCACGCGCGTCGAGGATCCTGCACCGCCCGCGCCGGCGTTGATCGTCACACCGGCCACCTTGCCGACCAGCGAATTGACGAAGTTGGCGTCCTTGACCGTCGTCAGTTCTTCGGCCTTCACCTGCTGGACGTTGTACGCCAGGGCCTTCTCCTCGCGCTTGATGCCGAGGGCCGTGACGACGACGGCATTCATCTGGAGGGCCTCCTCCTCGAGCTCGACCTTCAGTTCGGTCTGGCCCGTGAAGGGGATCTCGACGCTCTTGTAGCCGATGAAGGCCACGAGCAGCACGTCACCCGGACGTGCCGAGAGCGAGAACGATCCGTCGATTGCGGTGGTAGTTCCCGTTGTGCCGCCCTTGATGGTGACCGTTGCGCCGATCACCGGTCCGTAGGCATCGGTTACCGTGCCTTTGACGGTCACCGGCTCCCCCCCCCTCGGGGTCGTGGAGAGCGAGATGTATTTGTTTTCGAGGCGGTAGGTGACGCCCGAGCCCTTGAGCATCTGGCCGAGAGCCTCTGCCAGCGTACCGTTTTCGATGCTGACGCTCACGTTGCGCCGGATATCGACGTCGTTGTTCGAAAGGAAGAGATAGCCCGTCTGTTTTTCGATCTCGTTCATCACACGCTCCATCGGAACATTCTCCTGGCGGATGGTCACCTGTGTGGATTGGGCGTATGAGTGTGCGGCATGAAATAGCATGCACGCGGCGAAAACGAGTGTAAACAGGCATTTGATTTGCTGAATACGTTTTTTGTTCATACTTTTACATAGTGGTTAGTAGTTAATAGCTTAAGATTTGAGACAATGCCGACCACGGACTGCGGGCGCGCCATCGTCCGCAGTTCTTCTTTTTCACGGCATTGCATGTCAGAGGGAGGAGTTTTTCATTTCTTCATGCATTCGTTGGTTTGAGGTTAGTTATTCGATAAAGAGGTCTCGGGTGGATTCCGCCGCTCCGCGTCGGGGCGGAGTCAGCGTATGCGGATCGTATTGTCCTCCGGATCGCGCACATAGGAGAAGCACGCCGAGCGCTGTAGCATGCGCAGCGCGGTGTCGATTCCGTCGGATATTCGGATCTTTCCATAGTTGTAGTCTACGGTCGGCATGTCGCGCCGTTCGATGAGGATGCGGACACCGAAGTATTTCTCGAACTTGTGCATCAGCTCCTCGAAGGTCTGGCCCTTGATGCTGATGAGCCCCTCGGTCCAGAGATACTCGTCGGGGTTGTCGATCCGGTCGAGTTGCAGCCGGTTGCCGACCAGGCGGATTTCGTCGTTGGGCCGGAGGATGAACTCCTCGCCGGCCGTGAGTTTGTTGGATACCTTCACGCTTCCGCGCAGCAGGGCTGTCGAGAATATGCCTTCGTCGGCTTCGGCCACGACGTCGAACTTCGTGCCGAGTACCTCGACGTCGCAGGCGAACGTCTCGACGACGAACGGGTGTTCGGCATCGTGCTCGACGTCGAACATCGCCTCGCCGCTGACCTTTACGCGGCGCTCGCGTCCGGCGAAGACGAGCGGGTATTCGAGCCGGGTGCCGGCGCTGAGCCATACGTTCGTCCCGTCTTCGAGCCGCATGCTGAGGTATTGGCCGGCCGGCACCTCGATCGAGGTGGTCCGCTGCGACCATTCGTCGAGCCGGTTTCGCGTCAGCGTCCACGACAGGATGACGCCGACAAGCAGCACGGCGGCCAGTTCGGCCGTGTAGCGGACGATACGGCGCAGGGTGATGCGGCGTCCGGCCTTTTCGGGCGCCGGCGCGGGTGTTGCGGCGATCTGTTCACCGGACAGGGGGGCGTGGATGATCGAGGCTGCGATCGCCCGGTCGAGGCGGTCGAGTTCGAGCCGGTTCGCAGGGTCGGCCTCGAGCCAGTCGAGCACCTCGCGCATCTCCCGGTCGGAGGCTTCGTTGTCGAGGTATTTGAGCAGTAAGTCGGGATTCATCGTCTCTCTGTTTGCCATCGTATATAGATAACGAACAAGTCGGCCCGATTCCCACTCTGCGAAGTGCGATTCCGGCAGAAAAATGCAATTAAAAATTTTTACGATTTCAATGTGGTGGAAGAGAGCAGGATAAGAAGCGCCGGAAGATAGTCCTTGAGGGCTATGCGGAACTCTTTGGCCGCCTTGGCCAGCTCGAACTCGACCCGGCGTACGGTGATTCCGTGCATCTGGGCGATCTCCTTGTACGACTTGTCCTCGAAGCGGCGGGCTTCGAATACCTGCCGCGTGAGCGGCGACATGCTCTCAAGCGTCTCGCGGATGATCCGCTCGACCTCTCCCGAGAATATCTCGCGCGGATCGAAGGCTTCCAGCGAGCGGATGTCGGCGGCGATCACCTCGCGGCGGAGTTCGTAGACCTGTTGCTCGATCTGGGTATGACGCGACTGGGCGCGGAGCCAGTCGAGGCAGCGGTTGCGCACGACGGTCAGCACATAGGCCGGGAGGTTGCAGTCGTCCGGGAGTTTCTCCCGATTCTCCCAGAGGGTCATGAAACTCTCCGACACGATGTCTTCCGCTACGGTCCGATTGCGCACGTAGCGATTCGCAAGGATCTCGAATCGGGGCCGGTAGCTGGAGAACAGGCGGCCGAATTCCATGGATGTCATGCGGTTATGAGGCTGTTGTCGTCAAAATCTCGTTCTGCGTCGCAATTTTTGTCCCGGAGCCGCACCTTTGGGCGGTCCCCGACATTTTGTCGGCACATATATGCAAATATACGAAATCTGATGTTTCTGCCAAATTTATTTCAGCAGGCAGTGCGGGGACCGGGAGGAGAAGAATTGGGCAAGTGGAAAATTTTCGGTACTTTTGCCCTTTTCGGACCGGGGTCCGCAAACTGAAAAAGAGAAATGTCTGAAAACCCGTCGTGCCGCGGCAGTTTCCTTGCGCTGACGCCGCTGCTTGTCTTCCTGGCCTGCTACCTCGCCGTGTCGCTGGTGGCGGGCGATTTCTACCGGATGCCCATCTCGGTAGCCTTCATTGCTGCTTCGGCCTATGCCGTGGCCATTACGCGGCGTGTCCCCTTCGCCGAGCGGATCTCCCGCTTCTCGGCCGGGGCCGCCGACCCGAACGTGTTGTTGATGATCTGGATCTTCGTACTGGCGGGCGCCTTCGCCGAGACGGCCCGGAGCATGGGTGCCGTGGATGCCACGGTCGATCTGACGCTGCACCTGCTGCCGGGGCGTCTGCTCCCGGCCGGGCTGTTCCTGGCCTCCTGCTTCGTCTCCCTGTCGGTCGGCACCTCCGTAGGGACGATCGTGGCGCTGGTCCCCGTGGCTGCGGGGCTTTCGTCCGAGACGGGGATGAACGAGGCTTGGCTTACGGCCATCGTCGTGGGCGGCGCCTTCTTCGGCGACAATCTTTCGTTCATCTCCGACACGACGATCGCCGCGACCCGCACACAGGAGTGCGACCTGCGCGACAAGTTCCGCGTCAATGTGCGCATCGTGGCTCCGGCGGCCGTGGTGACGCTGTTGGTCTATCTGCTGACGGGCAGTGGAGCCGATGCCGTGGTGGCGCCGGGACGGGTCGAGTGGGTCCGCGTGCTGCCCTACCTGCTCGTGCTGGTGACGGCCGTTGCCGGCATGAACGTGTTGAAGGTGCTCCTGCTGGGTATCGCCGCCTCGGGTGTGATCGGCCTGGCGACCGGGAGTTTCGACCTGCTCGCATGGTGCGGCGGCATGGGACAGGGCATCACCGGCATGGGTGAACTGATCATCGTCACGATGATGGCCGGAGGGTTGCTCGAACTGATCCGTTTCAACGGCGGCATCGACTACATCATCGGCCACATGACGCGCCGCATCTCGGGCCGCCGGGGGGCCGAGGGGACGATTGCCGGACTGGTCTGCCTCTCGAACCTCTGCACGGCCAACAACACGATCGCCATCCTGACCGTCGGCCCGATCGCCCGCAAGATCGCCGACCGGTTCGGTGTCGATCGCCGGCGGAGCGCCAGCCTGCTCGACACCTTCTCCTGCTTCACGCAGGGCCTGTTGCCCTACGGAGCCCAGCTGCTCATGGCCGCGGGGCTGACGGGCCTCTCGCCGCTGGGCATCATCCGTTACCTCTATTATCCCGCCATCATGGGCGCCGTGGCCGTGCTGGCCATCCTGTTGCGCTACCCGCGGCGGATCTGACGTGCGGTCCGTGGCTGCGCACCGATACGTGACGGCCGGAATCTTCACGCGGAAGATCCCGGCCGTCGTCGTGCCGTCGCACGGCTACTCCTCTTCAGGCAGCACCTCGTTCAGACAGGCGATGGCATTGAGCGAGCGTGGATACCCGATGTAGGGGAGCAGCTGGGTGACGACGGCCAGCAGCGTCGGCTTGCCGTTGCCGACACGGGCATTGCCCCGGATATGGCCCTTGACCTGAGCCTCGCAGCCTCCCAACGAAACCAGCGTGGCAAAGGTCAGCAACTCCCGGGTCGCCACGTCCAGTCCCCGGCGGGTCTGGTAGTCGCCGAAGCAGTTGGCCGAGAGGTAGCGCTGGATGTGTATCTGGTCGGCCGGCGAGGTCTCGTACATCCGGTCGATCGTCTCTCCGAAGATCGACTTCTGCAGGGCCAGCCCCTGCTCGAAGCGGGTGTCGGGTGTCGTCGTGCCGCAAGCTTCGAGGGGCAGGCTGATGCCCCGGGCCGTGAACCTGCGGTTCATGGCGGCTACAGCGTCGGCTCCCTTTGCCATGCCGACGTAGGGGATCGTCTGGTAGACCGTCTCGCGGATCTCGACGGGAGGAATGCCGGCATCGAGAGCGGCGTCCAGCAACGGAGCGAGGAGTTCGTCGCTCTGCAACGCAACAACGGAGGCAAGGGTCACCAGCAGCCGCGTGCGGCGGTCGAGCGAACCGTACTGCTGCGTCTCTCCGCAGGCAAAGCCGGCGGCCAGGGCGCTCAGCTCGGGATCGCTCGAGGCAAAGGCCGCCAGCGGGTTGGGCAGGCCGTCGGCGGTCTTTGTCTGCGACGGCTTCGGGGTCGTGGCCGCACGGTAGGCTTCGTCGTCCATGGGTTCGAGCCATGTGTTGCGGTTCGTCGCCGGGTTGCACTCCACGGCCAGGTGCGAGAACCAGCAGTCGGGGGCTGCACCGTGCCAGTGGATCACGTTCGGTGCGATCTCGACGACGTCGCCCGGGAGAAGCAGCCGGGCCTCCTGGCCCCGCTCCTGGTAGTAGCCGCGTCCGGCCGTCACGAGCAGCAGTTGGCCTCCCGTGTGGCTGTGCCAGTTGTTGCGGCAGCCGGGTTCGAAGGTGACGTTGTAGACCGGGCAGTTCAGCTCTCCGTTCCGGGTCAGGGGCGCCAGGTAGGACTGCCCGATGAAATATTGGGCATTGGCGGGCGGGTTGGCCTCGCCCTGCGGGAAGATCTGGTGGAATTCGGTGGTGTCTTTCATGGCTATGTCGTTTGTTGCCGGCCGGGCTGTTGCAGCGGCTCCGGATGCGAGGAGCAGCAGGCCGGCGAGGGTCGTTCGTTTCATGTTAGTACTTTTGTCGTTGTTTGCGGCAGTTGCCGACGGTCAGAGGTTGCGTCCCGTCTCGTAGGCCTTGCGCAGGGCGGGATGGCCGTCGATCTCGTGCATCTTCCAGACGCCGAGTCCGTAGATCGTGCCCCGCTCGCGGGCCCCTTCGAGGCAGTCGAGGAATCCGCGGAACCCCTCGATCACGCGCTCCATGGCCTCCTTGTCCTGCTCGGCGGCCGTGATGATGAAGTAGAACTCCTTGTTGCCCATCCGCAGGTATTCCGAGCAGCAGCGGTCGATCAGGGTCTTCATCTGTGCGCTCATCGCATAGAAGTAGACCGGCGAGGCGAGCACGATGACGTCGGCCTCGACCATCTTCTCGATGATCTCCCGTGCATCGTCGTACTGCGGGCAGGATCTGCCCGGCTCGGTGCAGGTGCCGCACCCCGTGCAGTAGTAGATGGTTCGGTCGCGCAGAAAGATCTTTTCCGCGTCATGTCCCGCCTCGCGGGCCCCGCGCAGGAACTCGTCGCACAACGTGTCGGAATTGCCGTGGCGGCGGGGGCTGGATGAAAGGATCAATACCCTTTTTTTCATGTCCGTATCCGTTTTTTCTCCGTTGGGCCCCTTCCGGGGTCCGGTAATGCAAAGATACGGCATCCCGGCCGGTTCCGGATAGACAGATTACGGAATCTTTTACCCCGATTACCGATTTTTTGCTGCCGGGGAGCGGGATCCCGCGGAAATGGTTACCTTTGCAAAGAACAAGCCTGTATATAATATGGAATCAAAAATCCGGCACATCGAATCCGTCGGCGAATACTGCGGGTCGCTGGGCGTGACGGCCCAGCATCCCTCGGTGGCGGTCATTGATTTCGCAGAGGCCCGGCCTGTCTGTCATATGCGCCAGACGTTCGGCTTTTATGCGGTTTTCCTCAAGGAGGTCCGTTGCGGCGACATGATCTATGGCCGCAACTACTACGACTACCAGGAGGGTACGCTCGTCTGCCTGGCCCCCGGGCAGGTGATCGGCTTCGAGGACAACGGCGAAAAGTTCCAGCCGAAGGGGTGGGCGCTGGTCTTCCACCCGGACCTGATCCGCGGGACGATGCTCGGCCGCAACATGAAGGAGTATACCTATTTTTCTTATGAGGTGAACGAGGCGCTGCACCTCTCGGAGACGGAACGGTCGCTGGTCGTGGACAGCCTCCGGAAGATCCGCCTCGAACTCGGGCATGCCATCGACCGTCACAGCCGGCGGCTGGTCACCACGCAGATCGAGGTGCTGCTCGACTACTGCCTGCGTTTCTACGAACGGCAGTTCATCACCCGCACACACGTCAATCACGATGTGCTGACGCGTTTCGAACGGCTGCTGGATGACTACTTTGCCGAGGGCCGCGCCCGCAGCGAAGGACTCCCGTCGGTGAAATACTGTGCCGGACAGCTCTGCCTCTCACCCAACTATTTCGGCGACCTGGTCAAGCGCGAGACGGGGCGCACGGCCCAGGAGCACATCCAGCTCAAGCTGCTCGAGGTGGCGAAGGAGCGGGTGCTCGACCCGGGGCGGACGATCAGTGAGATCGCCTACGAACTGGGTTTCCAGTATCCGCAGCACTTCACCCGGATGTTCAAGAAACTCACGGGGCAGACCCCCAACGAATACCGCGCGGCCGAATGACGGCGCGACCGGTCCGCGAAGGGCCGGTTTTTTTGTGCCGTTTCAGTTTCTTTTCAAAATGTCCCCGTAGCTTTGCCTGCGGAAATGGGTAATAGAACCACTTAAAACGACACGATCATGATGAATTGGATGAAGAATCTGTTGGTTGCAGCCGCGGCGTTTCTGGCTGCAGGATGTGAGCGCTCCGACGGGGAGCGCGGCTCGGGAGGCGAGGTGTCGCCGCAGGTGCTGGCGGCTTTTGCCGAGCGTTACCCCGGTGCGCAGAATGTAAGCTGGAGCATGAAGGGCGACTATGCCGTGGCGGACTTCTACTGGACGGGAACGCGCGCGGCGGTCTCCACGAACTGTTCGGCCTGGTTCGGCAATGCCGACGGGCGCTGGACGATGACCGAGACGGAGATCCGTTTCGATGCCCTCCCGCAGGCGGTCAGGGAGGCCTTTGCCGCGAGCGAGTATGCCTCGTGGCGGGTCGATGACCGGGTAGACGTACTCTACCGTGCGGGAGATGTCGAGCCCGAGATCTACGTCATCGAGGTCGAACAGGACGGCCGCGAGATGGACCTCTACTATTCGCCCGACGGCGTGCTGGTGAAGTGTGTGGCCGACGCGGACCCCGATTGCGACTACGGCGATTTCATCCCGGCCGAGCCTGCGGCCTCGATCGGGGAGTATATCCGGACGCACTACCCTTCGGCCCGTGTGATCGACGTCGATGCGGAGTCAGAGGGGACGGAGGTCGAGATTCTCGACGGCGGCGTGAAGCGTGAACTCTTCTTCGACCGCGGCGCGGCGTGGCTGTATACCAAGACCAGTGTGCGCCGCGCCGACCTGCCCGAAGCCGTGACGGCTGCCTGGGCCGCTTCGGAGTATGCCGAGGCACACGGTTATCGGCTCGACGACGCGGATCTGTACGAGACGTCTTCCGAGGGGACCTTCTACCGCCTGGAGCTCGAGTCGCGCAACGGCGACGTGAAGATCCGGATCACGCCCGAGGGCGAGGTGTCGCGCCATGAACCCTCCGTAGAAGGCGCCGGTGTCGCGGCGGAGATCGAGGCCTTCATCCGGGAGAACTATCCGGGCGCCTCGATCGTGGAGAAGGATAGCGACGACGGGATGCTCGAGGTGGAGATCCGCCACGAGGGGCGCGAGAAGGAGCTGCTCTTCAACGGGGCCGGAGTGTGGGTGAGGACCTCGTGGGAGGTGCGCCGTGCCGAACTGCCCGAAGCGGTGACGGCTGCCTGGACCGCTTCGGAGTATGCCGGCTGGGAGTTCGACGGCGCGGATTATCTCCAGACTCCCGACGGTGCATGGTATGCCCTCGAGCTGGAGGAGGAGCGAACGGACCGTGAGGTGACGCTCCGCATTGCGGAGGACGGCACGATCCTCGGCTGACGGAGCCTTTGCCGCAAACCGGTGCGGGACCTGCCTTGTGAAGAGGCGGATCCCGCACCGTTCTTTTTACCGCTCTTCCTTTTGCCTCTTCCGCCGGTCCATGGCCCGGCTGATGGCGAAGGGGATGGCCAGGAAGAGCAGCGTGCCCGAGGCGACGAGGGCCGTGTAGGTGGCCGGGCTCCCGACGGGCAGTTGCGAGGGCGGGAAGAAGGTCACGGCGAACGAGAAGAGCACGGCCAGCAGGCCGCCTCCGGCGATGATCCAGATCCCGGTGCGGCCGCCCGGCACGCGGTAGCTGCGGGGCAGGTCGGGCTGAGTGTAGCGCAGGCGGATGGCCGCGGCGTACATCATCATGTACATGATCAGGTAGAGCCCGATGGTCAGGGCGCTGAGCAGGAAGAAGGCCACGTTTACGTTCTTCATCACGATGTAGAGCGACGAGAGCAGCGTCACGAGCGCCCCCTGGATGAGCAGGATGTTAATCTGCACGCCGTTGCGGTTCGTTTTGCTGAGCGCCCGGGGCAGCCGCCCCTCCCGGGCTGTCCAGAGCAGGCCGCGGCTCGGGCCGGAGATCCACGAGAGGATGCCGGCCAGTGCGCCGAAGGTGACGAGCAGTCCCATGACGTTGGTCATCCACCCGATGCGGTAGTGGTCGAAGACAATGCGGAAGGTGACGAACAGACCTGCCTGGAGGTCGATCTGTTCGTAGGGCGTGATGACGGCTACGGCCAGGGCGCCGAGCGTGAAGAGGCTGAACGAGATCAGGGCGGCGAGGAACATGGCCCGCGGGAACTGCGACTGCGGCCTTTTCAACTCGGGGGCGTGCACGGCGTGGACCTCGACACCGGCGAAAAGCAGCAGGATGCCGGCCAGGAAGGCGATGTCGCTCATGCCCGAGATGTGGGGGAACAGGCGCGGGTGTACGTGGTGTGCGGCGTCGGTCCCGACCACCTGGGTGACCGAGGCGGGGATGTGCTCGAAGGCTACCTCGTTGCCTCCGGCCAGCCAGATGACGGCCATCAGGACGATGACGATGCCGGGCAGGACCGTACCGACGAGGAATCCGCGGCTCGTGAAGTCGGTGAGCGCCGTGGTGCCGCGAAGGGTGATCCAGGTTGCGAACCAGTACATGGCGATCGAGAAGCATCCCACGAAGATACCGTTCTCGGCCAGCGCCGGGAGGCCGGCCATGTAGGCGGCCGAGGCGGCGGCGAATCCCAGCACGGTGGGGTACCAGACGACGTTCTGGATCCACTGCAGGAAGATGGCCGTGAAGCCCAGGTGGGAGTTGAAGGCCTCCTTGACCCAGGTGTAGACCCCGCCTCCGCGGGAGGCGAAGGCGCTGCCCAGCTCGGCGCTTACGAGCGCCGCGGGGATCAGGAAGAGGAACGTGGCGAAGAAGATGTAGAAAAACATGGTGAGCTCCTCCTGCGCCATCATCGGGAGTCCGCGCAGGCTGATGACCGCCGCGGCGGTCATCAGGGCGAGCTGCGAGGTCGAAATGCGTTTGTCTTTGGCCATGGCTCGGTGTGTTGTGCAAATGCTTCAAGGCCCGCAGTTTTCATGCCGCGGAGATCCTTCCGGTCCCGTCGGAGGCATGTTCCGGCGGAAATGGAGGGCGAAAGGACCGATTTTTCCCTGCGGCTGTGCCCGGAACCGTTATTTTGCGTATCTTCGTAGTGAAATCGGCGGGGACCGGCCCCTTTGCGGGGGTGGCCCGGCCGGAAAAGATCGAAAACGATGAAAAGACGATTGGGATTTCTCCTGACGCTGCTTCTGGCGGCGGGATGGATTGCGTGTGCGATGGCCCGGGCGACTGGTTCCGCACCCGAAGGGACGGAGGCTCCGGCCAAGGCGCCGGGCGTGACGCGGTTGGTGACCTACAATGTCGGGGTCTTCAACAAGTACATTCGGGACGACTATCGGCTCATTGCCGACATGATGCGCGAGATCGGCGCCGATGCCGTCTGCCTCAACGAACTGGACAGCTGTGCCTCCCGGACGCGGGGTGTCTTCCAACTCGAACGGGTTGCCGGGCTGATGGGCGGCTGGGACTTCTGCTACGGTCCCGCCATGCCGTTTCAGGGCGGTGCCTACGGCGAAGGGGTCATGACGCGCGAACCGGCGGTCCGTAAATTCTTCGTGCCGCTGCCGCAGGCCGGCGGGGCCGAGCCGCGTGTGCTGGCGGTTGTCGAGCTCCCGCGTTTCGTGATCGCCACAACCCACCTGGACCATGTTTCGGCCGAGGCGCAGGTCGAGCAGGCGCGCGAGATCAACCGGGTGATGCGCGAACGCTACGGGCGGAGCGCGAAGCCGGTCTTCCTCGGCGGCGACCTGAATGCCGAGCCCGATTCGGAGACGTTGCGCGAGTTGCGGCGGGCCTGGCGGGTACTCTCGGGAACCGATGCCGGGACCTATCCGTCGGACGGACCGACGGTCTGCATCGACTATTTCCTGCAGCTCGATAACGGTGTGGCATGCGATGTGGTGGATGCCCGGGTGTTGGACCGCTTCCGTGCGGGCGACGTGAGCAGGGCGTCGGACCATCTGCCCGTGATGCTCGACATAAAACTGGATTAGGACGATGAAACGGATCTGCCTGTCATGCTTGCTGCTGTTGCTCGCCGTGCCGTGTGCGGTGCGGGCGCAGCAAACCTCGGGATACCCGGTGTCGGGGCGTGTGATCGACCGTCTGACGCGCCGGCCGGTCGCCTACGCCTCGGTCGTGGTGCAGGGCGAGGAGCAGCGGGGTGCCTCGACAGACTCCACCGGCCGGTTTGTCATCGAACGCGTGCGTCCCGGCATCCAGCGGTTCGTTGCCTCCTCGGTCGGCTACAGGAGTTGTGTCAGCCCCGAGTTCCTTGTCTCGGCCGCCACACCCTTCGTGGAGATCGAACTCGAGGAGGATGCCACGCAGGTCGAAGTCGTGACGGTCCGTCCCTCTCCTTTCCGGGCGACGGTCGAGAGTCCCGTGGGGCTGAATGTCATCGGGGTTCGCGAGATCGAGAAGAGCCCTGGCTCGAACCGCGACATTTCGCGCATCGTGCGTTCCTATCCCGGCGTGGCCTTCTCGCCGGTGGGCTACCGCAACGACCTGATCGTGCGCGGCGGCGGTCCGTCGGAGAACAAGTTCTTCATGGACGGCATCGAGATCCCGAACATCAACCACTTTGCCACGCAGGGCGCCACGGGTGGTCCGGTGAGCATCGTCAATGCCGATCTGATCCGCGAGATCAACTTCTACACCGGGGCCTTCCCGGCCGACAGGGCCGGGGCATTGAGCTCCGTGCTCGACTTCAAACTCCGCGACGGCAATGCCGAGCGGCAGACCTTCAAGGCGACGCTCGGCGCCTCGGACGCCGGGATCAGCGGCAGCGGCCACATCGGCGACAGGACGACCTACCTCTTCTCGCTCAGGCAGTCCTACCTGCAGCTGCTCTTCAAGATGCTGGGGCTCCCGTTCCTGCCGAACTACATCGACGGGCAGGTGAAGGTCAAGACCCGCTTCTCGGAGCGCGACGAGCTGACCTTCCTGGCGCTGGCCGGCATCGACAACATGAAGCTCAACGTCGATGAGAAGGGCGAGGATGCCGAGTATCTGCTGAGCTACCTGCCGCGCATCCAGCAGGAGACCTTCACGGTCGGTGCCTCGTGGCAGCACTATGCCGGGCAGCATGTGCAGACGGTGACCCTGAGCCACAACTACCTGAACAACCGCAACCTGAAATACCGCGGCAACGACGACTCCTCGGAGGAGAACCTCACGCTGCGGCTGCGTTCCGTGGAGCAGAAGAGCACGCTGCGGGCCGAGAACCGCAGCTATCTTGGACAGTGGACCCTGCGCGAAGGGGCGGAACTCAACTATTCGGACTACACGAACCGCACCTTCCAGCGCCTCTATGCCGACGGAGCCCGCACGGCCGACTACCGCACCGATCTGGGCATCTTCGGCTGGGGGCTCTTCGTCGGCGCCGACTACTCCTCGGAGAACAAGCGCTTCACCGCATCGGCCGGGGTGCGGGCCGACGCATGCGACTACTCCTCCCGCATGTCCCGGCCGTGGCATCAGCTCTCGCCGCGCGCCTCGCTGTCGTATGTGCTGGGCGGGGGATGGAAGATCAGCGGCAGCGCCGGACTCTACTACCAGCTGCCGCCCTACACGGCACTCGGCTACCTCGATGCCGGGCAGTATGTGAACCGCGACCTGCGCTACCTGCGTGTCGGGGCGGTGAGTGCCGGGATGAACTGGCACCTGCGCGACCGGCTGGTCCTTTCGCTCGAAGGCTTTTATAAGAGGTATGACGACGTGCCGCTGTCGCTTGCCGACGGGATTCCGCTCTCGTGCAAGGGCAACGACTACGGCGTGGTGGGCAACGAGGCGCTGGTCTCCTCGGCCGAAGGACGTGCCTACGGCGTGGAGGCCATGGCCCGCTGGCAGATTCCCGGGCGGGTGAACATCGTGGGGTCGGTGACGCTCTACCGCAGCGAGTACCGCAGCGACGGCTCGTCGCCGTGGATCGCCTCGGCGTGGGACAACCGCTTCGTGGTGAATGTCAGCGGAACGTACGACCTGCCCCGCAACTGGAGCATCGGCGCGAAGCTGAGCGCCGTGGGCGGGGCTCCCTTTACGCCTTACGATGCCGACAAGTCTTCGCTTGTCGAGGCCTGGGATGCCCAGGGACGCCCCTACTATGACTACGCGCGCTACAATGCCGAACGGCTCGACGCCTTTGCGCAGCTCGACCTGCGCATCGACAAGATCTTCTACTTCAAGGGGTGCATGCTGGGGTTCTACATCGACCTGCAGAACGTCACGGTGAGCAAGCTCCGGCAGCCCGACGTGTTGATGTCCACGGGCGAGATACTCAATCCCGAGGCTCCGGTCTCGGAGCAGCGCTACAGGATGAAGTCGCTCCGTCAGGAGAGCGGCACGCTGCTGCCCTCGATCGGCATCACGGTGGAGTTCTGACCCGCCCTGCAGCGGGAGTTTCCGGAGGGCTGCAGGCTCTGTGTGCCGCGCGCTCCGGCACGTTGTGCGTGTGTGCCGATGCGCGGCCGGAGCAGGCATGAAAAAAGCGGCAGGGGATCTCGCGATTGCCTGCCGCCTCCGGAGGATGGCCCTCCTAAACTACTAACCCAAACTTAAATAAATGAAGAAACCTCACTGCGGTTGCTGTGCCGCAGTTGCTTCAGGAATGGGCAAAGTGCGTGCCAACGAAGAGCCGCCGGGGATCGGAATCCTTCGGCGGCTCGCTTCATTCTATTCTTATGTCCGTGGGGGATATTTTCCCTCCGGGTCCCGCCTTTGCGGCGGCTTTTTCAGGAACCGGTTGCCCGTATTGGCGTAGATCACCGCTGCGACGGCACCGATTGCCAGCCAGATCATGCCGGCAGCACCGAACCCCTGGTGAGGGTGGATTAAGTCGGCACCCATTAGGAGCGTGCAGGCGGCGCAGTAGAACATCAGTTTGCCCATGAAGCGGCACAGCGCTTTTTCGTCGTAACGTGCGCGCTCCTCCCTCGGCATCGTGTTGTAGCCGGCGATCAGCCGCGCCCCGCGTCCCGAGAGGAAGATTGCGCCGAGTACGAGGAAAAACGCGGCGACAACTCCGTAAAAGACGAGCCCGAATACCATCTCCGCCGCCGGTTACCGGAAGACACCCGTGTAGGTCGCCGGTGAGAGGGCGCGCAACTCCTGCTTCACCGTCTCGGCCACGTCGAGTGTCTCGATGAAGGCGGCGATCGCCTCGCGCGTGATGTGGGTGTTGGTGCGCGTCAGGGCTTTCAGCGCCTCGTAGGGCTTCGGATAGCCCTCGCGGCGCAGGATCGTCTGTATGCCCTCGGCCACGACGGCCCAGTTCTGCTCCAGATCTCGGTCCAGAGCTTCGCGGTTGAGGATCACCTTGCCCAGCCCCTTCATGAGCGACTGCAGGGCGATCACGGCGTGGGCTACGGGCACGCCGATGTTGCGCAGCACGGTCGAGTCCGTCAGGTCACGCTGCAGGCGCGAGACGGGAAGTTTCGACGAGAGGTGCTCGAAAATGGCGTTGGCGATGCCGAAGTTGCCCTCGGCATTCTCGAAGTCGATGGGGTTCACCTTGTGGGGCATGGCGCTCGAGCCGACCTCACCGGCCTTGATGCGCTGCTTGAAGTACTCCATCGAGATGTAGGTCCACATGTCGCGCGAGAGGTCCACGAGGATCGTGTCGATGCGCTTCATGCAGTCGAAGATCGCCGCCAGGTTGTCGTAGTGTTCGATCTGCGTGGTGTATTGCGAGCGGCTCAGCCCGAGGGTGTCGCCGACGAACCGGTTGGCGAAAGCCACCCAGTCGATCGAGGGATAGGCCGCATGGTGGGCGTTGAAGTTGCCCGTGGCGCCGCCGAACTTGGCCGGGATGGCGATTGCATGGAGCATGGCCAGCTGCTTCTCGAGCCGCTCGACGAAGACCATGAACTCCTTGCCGAGGGTCGTGGGCGAGGCGGGCTGTCCGTGCGTGCGTGCCAGCATCGGCACGTCGTGCCACTCCCTGGCGAAGGCGGCCAGCTTGTCGCGCACCTCCTCGACGGCGGGGTAGTAGACCCCCGTAAGGGCCTCCTTGAGCGAGAGGGGGATCGACGTGTTGTTGATGTCCTGCGAGGTGAGCCCGAAGTGCACGAACTCCTTGTATGCGGAGAGTCCCAATGCATCCATCTTCTCCTTGATGATGTACTCGACGGCCTTCACGTCGTGGTTGGTGACGGACTCGATCTCCTTGACGCGCAGTGCGTCGGCCTCGGAGAAATCGGTGTAGAGCCGGCGCAGGTCGGCGAAGCGGGCGTGGTCGATGCCTTCAAGCTGGGGCAGCGGCAGTTCGCACAGGGCGATGAAGTATTCGACCTCGACGCGAATGCGGTAGCGGATCAGCGCCGCCTCCGAGAAATAATCTGCGAGTTTCTCCGTTTTGTTGCGGTAGCGCCCGTCTACGGGCGAAATGGCTGTGAGCGGGGTTATCATGGTTGTGTGGTGATTTTTGCTTTCCGGCACCAAAATTACGACATTTATTGAAATCCGCATAATTTTCCCTACCTTTGTGGGGCTGTAACTCGAAAAACGAACGATGAAATATCTGATGGCAGTCATCGACGCACTCGTGGGGTTCGTACAGCGGAACCCGCTGACCGTGCTCGTCATTCTGATCCTGGCGCTGGGTGCTCCGGCGCTGCTGAAGGGTATTGCGCTATTCATACTGTATTTTATTATGGGATTCGTTCTGCTGCTCGTCGCGGGCGTGCTCCTCTTCCGCTGGCGGATCTACCGCATGCGCAAGGAGATGGAGGAGCGTTTCGGCGAGGGATTCGGCGGTGCCGCGGGCGGCTTCGATCCCCGCGGCTTCGGGGCGCGGCAGCGGCCTCCGAAACAGGAGCGCGAGGGTGAGGTGAAGGTCTACCGCACGGCCGACGCCCCCGAGAAGCGCGTGTCGGAAAAGGTCGGCGACTACGTCGATTTCGAAGAGACCAGGGAGTGACCATGTTGAAGGTATTCGAACTCATAGGGCGTTACTTCATGCTGATGGGAAAGGTCTTTTCCCGTCCCGAGAAGGCCGCCATCTACCGCCGGAGGATCATCTACGAGATGGAGGCCCTCGGCGTGAACTCCATCGGGCTGACGGCCATCATCTCGATCTTCATCGGTGCGGTCATCACGCTCCAGATGTCGATCAACCTCGACTCGCCGTTCATCCCGCAGTCGCTCATCGGCTATGCCACGCGCGAGACGATGATCCTCGAGTTCTCATCGGCCGTCGTGGCGCTGATCCTGGCCGGCAAGGTCGGCTCGAGCATCGCCTCGGAGATCGGCACGATGCGCATCACCGAGCAGATCGACGCCCTGGAGATCATGGGGGTCAATTCGGCCTCGTACCTCATCCTGCCGAAGATCGTGGCGTCGATGATCTTCTTCCCCTTCCTGACGATCCTCTCGATCCTGATCGGCGTCATCGGCGGCTGGCTCATCGCCGCAGCCACCGGAATCATGATCCCGGCCGACTATGTCGATGGCCTGCTGATGGACTTCCGCCCCTATTCGATCACCTACACGCTCATCAAGACCGTCTTCTTCGCCTACATCATCACCTCGATCTCGGCCTTCTACGGCTATTACGCCCGCGGCAACTCGCTCGAGGTGGGCGCCGCATCGACGCGCGCCGTGGTGGCCAGCTCGATCGTGATCCTGCTTTTCGACCTGATCCTGACGCAAGTGCTGTTGATATGATACGAGCCGAACATATCGTCAAGTCGTTCGACGGACGCACGGTCCTCGACGACATCTCGGTCGAGTTCGAGACCGGGAAGACCAATCTGATCATCGGGCGCAGCGGCTCGGGCAAGACCGTGCTGCTGAAGACCCTCGTGGGGCTGCACGAGCCCGATGCGGGCGACGTCTGGTACGACGACGTGAACTTCACGCGGTTGGGCTTCCGCGAGCGCAAGACGATCCGCAAGGACATCGGGATGATCTTCCAGGGCGGGGCGCTGCTCGACAGTTCGACCGTCGAGGAGAACGTCAAACTGCCGCTCGACCTCTTTACCTCGAAGAGCGAACGCGAGAAGATGGAGCGGGTGAACTTCTGCCTGCAGCGCGTGCGGCTCGAGAATGCCAACCGCCTCTACCCGGCCGAGTTGTCGGGCGGCATGATCAAGCGGGTGGCCATCGCCCGGGCCATCGTCATGAATCCGCGCTATCTGTTCTGCGACGAGCCCAACTCGGGCCTTGACCCGCAGACTTCGATCGTCATCGACAACCTGATCCACGAGATCACCCAGGAGTACGGCATCACGACGATCGTCAATACGCACGACATGAACTCCGTGATGGAGATCGGCGAGAAGATTGTATACATTCACAACGGCCGCAAATGGTGGGAGGGGACCAAGGACGATATCCTGCACGCCGACAATCCGGAACTGAACGATTTCGTCTTTGCCTCGGCCATGGCCAAGCGCGCCAAGGCGGCGGGCATTCGTTAAAAAATTTACGATTTTTATTGCGTAAAATTTAGAAAGTGTGTACTTTTGCGCGTGGAAAAGCGACGCGAGTTTTTTACTAACAAATAAATCAAAACATTATGGCAACTATTAAGATTGGTATCAACGGCTTCGGTCGTATCGGCCGTATGGTTTTCCGTGCTGCCTGCACGCAGACTGACAAGTACGAGATCGTAGGCATCAACGACCTCTGCCCGGTAGACTACCTGGCCTATATGCTGAAGTACGACACGATGCACGGCCAGTTCAAGGGCGAGATCAACTACGACCTCGAGAAGAGCCAGCTGATCGTGAACGGCCACGCCATCCGCGTAACCGCCGAGAAGGATCCCGCAAACCTGAAGTGGAACGAGGTGGGTGCCGAGTACGTCGTTGAATCGACGGGTCTGTTCCTGACCGAGGAGAAGGCTCAGGCCCACATCGCAGCCGGTGCCAAGTACGTTGTTATGTCGGCTCCCTCGAAGGACGCTACGCCGATGTTCGTATGCGGCGTGAACACCGATACCTATGCTGGCCAGAAGATCGTTTCGAACGCATCGTGCACCACGAACTGCCTCGCCCCGATCGCCAAGGTTCTGAACGACAAGTTCGGCATCACCGACGGTCTGATGACGACGGTTCACTCGACCACCGCTACGCAGAAGACCGTAGACGGTCCCTCGATGAAGGACTGGCGTGGTGGCCGTGCCGCTTCGGGCAACATCATCCCCTCCTCGACCGGCGCTGCCAAGGCCGTAGGTAAGGTGATCCCCTCGCTGAACGGCAAGCTGACGGGTATGTCGATGCGTGTTCCGACCCTCGACGTATCGGTTGTGGACCTGACCGTAAACCTTGCCAAGCCGGCGAAGTACGATGAGATCTGCGCTGCCATGAAGGAGGCTTCGGAAGGCGAGCTGAAGGGTGTGCTGGGCTACACCGAGGAGGCTGTCGTTTCGTCGGACTTCCTGGGCGATCCCCGTACGTCGATCTTCGACAAGGCTGCCGGTATCGCTCTGACCGACACCTTCGTGAAGGTTGTTGCATGGTACGACAACGAGTGGGGTTACTCGAACAAGGTCCTCGACCTGATCTCGGTGATGAAGGCTTACAACAAGTAGTCTGACTCCGTAAAAGACCATAGTTGGAGGGATTCGGTTAGCCGGATCCCTCTTTTTTTCGAGGCTCCCGGGCGCAAGGCCGGGAGCCTCGCTGTGTTTTGCTCTCGTCCGGGACGGGCAGGACGGGTGGAACGGATGGGGACGGACGGCATGAAAGGATACGGCCCGCAGTTTCCAAATCGGAACTGCGGGCCGTATCCTTTGGAAAGCCGTTGCCGGACGTCGGCCGACGCAGGCTTTTCCTTATTGGGCTTTTGTCGCTTCGCCCGGCAGCGGAGTCGCCTCGAGACGGCGGTTGGCGTCGCGGATCAGTTCGGCGGTCGTGTCGTCGTCGTAGACACAGTAGAAGCCCTGCGGCTCGTGGGCCGGGTCGCAGCAGAAATCGTCGCCGCGCTGCCAGTTGTGGTGTGCCGGACGCGCCTCGCCGGCCCATCCCCAGAAGTTGCAGCCGGCCAGCAGTCCGCCTTCGGCTTTCGAGCCGATGACCTGGTCGAGCAGGTCGGTATAGTATGCATCGCGCAGGCGGGTCGGGGTGCCGCGGTCGAAGCGGACGCTGTCGCGCGGGAACCCGAACTCCTCGACGACCACCGGTTTGTTGAGCCGCTCGGCGATGTCGAGGTGGCACTCCAGGTACTCGCGGGTCAGCTGCCGGGCGTTGTCGAACTCCTCGTCGAGGTGCCCGGCCGTGGCCCACTGCCAGTTGTAGGGCCAGATGTGGAGATTGACATAGGAGATCTCGGGGAAGGCGTGGATGCGCTCGGTCAGCAGCGTGTCCACTTCGCAGCCGAACAACCCCTCCGAGCCGGTCGAGATCATGTGGTTGGGGTCGAGCGAGCGGATCAGACGGGCCGTGGAGCCGATCCAGCGGGCGAACTCCTCCTTGTTCTCATCGCTGAATGCGCGGGGTTCGTTGCAGATCTGCCACGAGAAGATGGCGGGATCCTCGCTGTACTTCCGGTTCGTGTAGCGGTTCGTGCGGCCGACGATGAAGCGCACGTGGTCGGCGAACATTTCCCGGGCCCGCTCGTTGGAGATGAAGCCGGCGACATATTCGCGGAAGGGGTTCCAGCCGTCGATCCCCGGGATCGGGGCCTTCCCCTCGCCGGCCCACATGAGGTATTGCGAGTAGCCTCCGGACCACTCCCACGAGTTGGTGAGGTAGAGCACGACCTTCATGTCGCGGCGTGCCGCCTCGCGCATGAAGTAGTCCAGCCCGTCGAGCAGCGCGTCGTCGTACTCGCCCGGTGCGGTCTGCAGGATGGGTTCGATTTTGCAGGGTACGCCCTCCTCGCCGTCGGCGCCCACCAGCACGCGGAGGTTCGTCACGCCGCGGTCTCGCAGTGCGTCGAGCTCGCGGGCCAGACGCCCGCGGTCGCCGTCGGGACCCTGCGATCCGAGAATGGGACCGTACCAGAAGTTGGTGCCGATGAAGTAATAGGGCTTGTCGTTGAGCAGGAACTGTCCGTTTTCGACCCGGACGAAGGAGTCGGCCGCCGTGTCGGCCGTGCCGCAGCCCGAAAGGGCTATTCCCGCCAGCAGCATGAGGGGTAGCAGTTTCGTTTTCATCGTTGTCGTGAAGTTTTTTTTGTTGAGGTTTCGGCTGCGGGTCACTTGCCGTCGGCTGCCACGCGCAGCTCGATCGAGGCTCCCGACCATTGGTTGATCCGGCGCTTTTCGCTTCGTATGCGCCGACCGTCGCAACTGATGCGCAGCTCGACGTCGAAGGGCCGCGTGGTGTCGATGTCGTTGTCCGCGGGCAGCGTGTGGGGGATGATGTAGACATAGAGCATGAGGTGGTCGCAGGGGTCGGTCGCCAGTGTGATGTGCCGCCGTCCGGCCTGCGTGGCGGGCGGCTCCCTGAGGTTGGCCCCGACGGGGGCGATCTCCGAAGAGGCCGAGGCGAACCCCGTACGGTTGTCCGCGGCGTCGAAGCAGCCGCACATCAGCGCGACGTTGTAGCGCCACCAGCCTTCGTAGCGGCTGGTGACCTCGATAGTGAATCCTCCTCCTTTGTCTGCCATATTTTACAAATATATGAAAACTCGTGCGCAATGCCAAATTTCCGGGGGCGTGAATCGGGGGATGACGCTAAAACTCGCGGTTTTCTTTGCAGTTGTCCTATTTTTTAGTAACTTTGCGCACTAAATGCGCACAAATGGAGGAAGTCCAGGGATATTCCATCGCCTACCGAGGCCTTAAAAACGGGACCCACGAGTTCCGCTTCGAGGCCGGAAAACCGCTGTTCGAGGCCTTCGGGAGTTCGGAGATCAAGGACGGGCAGTGCGCCGTCGAGGTCTCGCTCGAACGTGGCGAGACGATGCTTTCGGCCGATGTCCGCATTACGGGCCATGTGGTGGTCGCCTGCGACCGCTGCCTGGAGGATTGCCGCATTCCGATCGACTTCGAGGGTCGGTTGCTGGTGAAGTTCTCCGACGAGCCGCGCGAGTACGACGGCGAGGTGCTGTGGTTGCTGCCGGGCGAGGACGAGGTGGATCTTTCGCAGTACATCTATGAGAGCATCGTGCTGTCGCTGCCCTACCAGCGCGTGCATCCCGAGGGGGAGTGCGATCCCGAGATGCTCAAACGTTTTCGGATCGTCTCCGACGAGGAGTTCTCGGCCATCGAGAACCGGGCCGAGGAGCATGGCGTTTCCGAAGGGGCGTGGGCCAAGCTGGCTGCGCTGCGCGAGCGGATGGAGGCCGACGAAGCGGAGGAAAACAGGAAAGGCACAAAGTAAAGTAAAAGGAACAGAAATACGTTAAACTCATAATACAAGTAGTAAAATGGCACATCCTAAACACAAAATCTCGTCGACGCGACGCGATAAGCGCAGAACCCACTACAAGGCTGTCGTTCCGACGGTTGTAACCTGCTCGAACTGCGGCGCTTCGGTGCTCTACCACCGGGTATGTCCCGAGTGCGGGTTCTACCGCGGCAAGCTCGCCATCGAGAAGAAGGCCGACGAATAGGTCGGTAGCGAAAGAGGATTCCCCCGTTAAGGGGTTGCCTCTTTTTTAGTATAAGCGCGGCCTTCGGCCCGCAATCCCTGCCGAACGGCTCTTCGGAACCGTTCGTGCACGCTGCGGGACGGAGCCGGGATAAAAACCAAATCGCACGAGTATGTTAAAGATTGGTATAGATGCCATGGGGGGCGATTTCGCTCCCGAAGCAGCCGTCAAGGGGGCTGTCATGGCGCTCGACGCGATCGGGTCGGACAGCCGTATCGTGCTGTTCGGCGACGAAGAGAAAATCAAGGCGGTGCTGGCTGCCGAGAAGTGCCCGGCCGAGCGGTTCGACATCGTGGCGACCACCGAGGTGATCGAGATGGGCGACCATCCGGCCAAGGCTTTCCAGAGCAAGGCCGATTCGAGCATCACGGTCGGGTTCGGCCATCTGGCCAAGGGCGCAATCGACGGATTCGCCAGTGCCGGATCGACCGGCGCCATGATGGTCGGTTCGATGTATGCCGTCAAGCCCATTGAGGGGGTGATCCGTCCGACGATCTCGTCGATCGTTCCGACGGCTTCGGGGCGTCCGGCCCTGCTGCTCGACGTGGGGCTGAACGTGGACTGCAAGCCCGAGGTGCTGGCACAGTACGGTCTGATCGGTTCGATCTATGCCGAGTCGGTACTGGGTATCGAGCGTCCCCGAGTCGCCGTGCTCAACATCGGCGAAGAGGAGACCAAGGGCAACGCCCAGACGAAGGCGGCCTATGAGTTGCTCAAGGCCGAGCCGCGCATCTGTTTTGTCGGCAACGTCGAGGGATCGCATATCTTTTCGGGCAAGGTGGCCGACGTGATCGTCTGCGACGGTTTCGTGGGCAACACCGTGCTGAAGATGGCCGAGGGACTCTACCGCATCAACAAGGCACTCGGAGGCGGCAACGTCTTCTGGGACTCCATGAACTACGAAAACGTGGGCGGCACGCCGGTTCTGGGCGTCAATGCGCCCGTCATCATCGGCCACGGATGCTCCTCTCCCAAGGCGATCCGCAGCATGATCCTCTCGACCGAGCAGGTTATCAAGGCCGGGCTGACGGCGAAGCTGCAACGGGTATTTCAGAATCAGTAACATAAAACCAGGTAAAAGAGAAGTTAATGGGTAAGATAACAGCAGCGATCACGGGAGTGGGCGAGTACCTTCCGGATTATATCCTGACCAACGAAGAATTGAGCCGGATGGTAGACACGACCGACGAGTGGATCATGTCGCACATCGGCGTCAAGACGCGCCATATCCTCAAGGGCGAGGGTGTCGGAACCTCCTACATGGGAGCACGTGCGGTGATTAACCTCCTGGACAAGACGGGGGTGGACCCGATGGATATCGACGTGGTGATCTGCGCCACGGTGACTCCCGACATGTTCTTCCCCTCGACGGGCAACCTGATCGCCGACCAGGCCGGTTGCAAGAATGCATTCGCATACGACGTTTCGGCTGCTTGCAGCGGTTTTCTCTTCGCCCTGACCACGGGCGCCAAGTTTATCGAGGCCGGTACGAGCAAGAAGGTGATTGTCGTCGGCGCCGACAAGATGTCGTCGATCATCGATTATACGGACCGCTCGACCTGCCCGATCTTCGGTGACGGTGCCGCCGCCGTGCTGCTCGAGCCGAATACCGAGGGCTACGGCGTGATCGACTCGCTGCTCCGTTCGGACGGTTCGGGCGAGTTGCAGCTCTACATGAAGGCCGGCGGCTCGCGCTATCCGGCATCGGCCGAGACCGTGGCCAACAACTGGCACACGATCACGTGGGACGGACACGCCGTTTTCAAGGCTGCCGTGTCGAAGATGGCCGACGTGTCGGTCGAGATGATGGAGCGCCACAACCTTTCGTCGGACGATATCCGTTATCTGGTTCCGCACCAGGCCAATCTGCGCATCATCGACGCCACGGCACGCCGTATGGGCATTACCTCGGAGAAGTGTATGATCAACATCGACCGCAACGGCAATACGACGGCCGCGACAATTCCGACCTGCCTCTACGATTACGAATCGCAGCTCCGCAAGGGCGACAACCTCATCCTGTCGGCATTCGGCGGCGGGTACACGTGGGGAGCCATTTATGTGAAGTGGGCATACGACGGACACAAGGAGTAGTAATCCTCCTGAATCCGTGTACGGAACGGGGCGGAGATCCGACGAGGGTCCCCGCCTCTTCATTTCCCTTCTCGCCGTTTCCTTGTCGTGCCGCCTCACAGGCCGCGCCGCCCTTCCGGCCCGTGTGTTCCTCGAATCTTGCCGGTTGCTTCGTTTTCTGCTCCCGGCATGCGGCGGTTCGGGGAAAATCGTTATCTTTGTTCGACCAACTGCCGCAGACATGGACAATCGACTGAACCGTATCCTTCATAACAAACCCGTCAAACTGTTCTACTTCGTGCGGAACCTTGCCCGGTACGCCGTGCCGCACCGTCTGCTGCAGAAGCGGCTCGAAGGCGTTTTGGCCGAGGTTGCATCGCGCAACGATCGCGACTACATCCTGCAGCGCGTCGATTACTACAACCACCTGCCGACCGCCAGCAATTACCCCCCCCCTTCTTCCACGGGCATGCATCCGCTCGGAGAGCATCGCCTCGGCCGGGGTGTCCGCACGGCCTATTTCTTCGATTCCTACGAATTTACGCGCTGGTTCGACGATGGCCTGCTGTGGAACATGATCCCCGGCGACGTGACCGAGGTGCCTCCGGTTCCGTCGGTCGTCAAGAGCCGACCGATTGCGGGCGACAATGCCAACTCGGTGTTGCTCAACCTCGACAAGTTCCGCCACTTCGTCTTCCTGCGCGACGACATTCCGTTTCGGGCGAAGGAGGACCGGGCGATCTTCCGGAGCGCGATCAACTGCCACCACCCGAACCACGTATTGCGCAAACGCTTCATGGAACGCTATTTCGGCTCGGTATGCTGCGATGCGGGCATCTCGAACCGCCATTCGTCGCTGCCGCCCGAGTGGACGAAGCCACATATCTCGATGTACGACCACCTGCGCTACCGCTATATCCTGGCCATCGAGGGCAACGATGTGGCCACGAACCTCAAGTGGGTGATGTCCACCAATTCGCTGGCCGTCATGCCGCGGCCGACCTACGAGACGTGGTTCATGGAGGGTACGCTCATCCCTGGCTACCACTATGTGGAGATCCGGCCCGACTATGCCGACCTCGAGGAACGCATGCACCACTACAGCACCCATCCCGAGGAGGCCGAGGCGATCGTGGCCCACGCCCACGCCTATATCGACCAGTTCCGCGACCGTCGTCGCGAGCGGCTGATCTCCCTCCTGGTGCTCAAGGCCTATTTCGAACGGACGGGGCAACTGCGCTGATCTGCCCCGATTTCGGTTTCCTTTCGGAATCGGAGCGTACCTTTGCCTGAAAACTGAACGTATGAAACTGCTGATTGTCGAAGACGAACCCTCCCTGCGGGAGATCATGGTGCAGACGCTGCGCCGCGAACAGTATGTGGTCGAGCAGGCCGCCGACTACGCATCGGGGCTGGACAAGATCGCCGCCTATGATTACGACTGCATCCTGCTGGATATCATGCTGCCCGACGGCAACGGCCTCAAACTGCTCGAAGCCCTCCGGCAGCGGCAGCAGCGTGCCGGCGTGATCATCATCTCGGCGCGCGACTCGCTCGACGACAAGATCGGCGGACTCGAGCTCGGGGCCGACGACTACCTGCCCAAACCGTTCCACCTGGCCGAGCTGAGCGCCCGGATCCGGAGCGTCCTGCGGCGCCACCAGCGCGACGGGCAGGCGAGCCTCGAGGCGGGGAACGTGCGCCTGTGGCCCGACAGCCGTCGGGTCGAGGTCGCCGGGCATCCCGTGGAGCTGTTGCGCAAGGAGTACGACATCCTGCACTACTTCATGACCCGCCCGAACCACACGGTCGATAAGGCGGCTCTGGCCGAAGGGGTCTGGGGCGACCACATCGACCAGGCCGACAACTTCGACTTCGTCTATGCGCAGATGAAGAACCTGCGCCGCAAACTCCAGACTGCGGGGGCCGACATCGAGATCAAGTCGGTCTACGGCTTCGGTTACAAACTGGTCCGCCCATGAGACTCGTCTACCGCATCGTCCTGCACCTGGCGTGGGTGCTCTCGCTGCTGCTGGCGGTGTGGGCCGTGCTGTTCTATTTTGCCCTGACGGCCTGGATCGACCGCGAGGTGGACGATGCGCTGGAGGTGCGCGCCGAGGTGATCATCCGCCAGGTGCTCTCCGGGCACGCCCCCGCATCCGAGGGCGGCGGTACGAGCGGGTACAAGCTCTTCGAGGTGCCGGCCGGCTATGCCGCTTCGCGCCCGCAGACGGCCTTCTCGGACGAGCAGGTCTACATTCCCGAACGGGACAACAGGGAACCGGCCCGTGTGCTGCGGATGATGTTCCGCGACCGTGCGGGGCAGTGGCGCGAACTGACGGTGACGTCGCCGACGGTCGAGAAGACCGAACTGGTCGGGGCCGTATTGTGGTGGATCGTCGGACTGTACGTGCTGCTGCTCGGGTTGATCCTGATCGTGACGGCCGTCGTCCTGCACCGCACGATGAAGCCGCTCTACGCCCTGTTGCGGTGGCTCGACGCCTATACGGTCGGTGCGGTCAATCCGCTGCTCGAAGCCGACACGAAGGTCGTGGAGTTCCGTCGGCTGAACGATGCTGCCCGGCGGTATGCCGCCCGGGCCGAATCGCTGTTCGACCGGCAGAAGCAGTTCATCGGCAACGCCTCGCACGAGATGCAGACCCCGCTGGCCGTGTGCGGCAACCGACTTGAGATGCTCGTCGATAGCGGATCGCTCACGGAGGAGCAGCTGGGCGAAATCGCCAAGGTCCAGCGGACGCTGGGGTATCTGGTGCGGCTCAACCGGTCGCTGTTGCTGCTTTCGAAGATCGAGAACGGGCAGTTCCCCGAGTCCGAGCCGGTCGATGTGAATGCCCTGGTGCGCAGTACGGCCGAGGACCTCGGGGAGATCTATGCCTGCCGCGGGATCCGCTTTACGCTGCTCGACGAGGGGCAGCTGACCGTGCGGATGAACCCGTCGCTCGCGGCGAGCGTCGTGGGCAACCTGCTCAAGAACGCCTTTGTGCACGGCGATGCGGGCGGTGAGATCGTCGTCCGTGTGGACGCCGGCAGCCTGAGCGTCGCCAACAGCGGGGCGGGCGGGGCGCTCGACGGCGAGCATGTCTTCGACCGCTTCTACCAGGGGACGAAGAGGGAAGGTTCGACGGGGCTCGGACTGGCGATTGTCGATGCCGTGTGCCGCCTCTACGGCATGCGGATCGGGTACGGCTATGCGGACGGGCGTCACTGTTTCACGCTCCGGGTTGCGGATTGACGCGGCGTTTCAGAAACGTTTCAGTTTCGCAGATTAGCTTTGTGACGGAAAACAACGAGAAGAAGAGAGTAACATATGAAATCAAAAGCAAAACGAATCGTGGGTTGGATGGGAGCGGCCCTGCTGACACTCGGCCTTGCGACCTCGTGCATGGAGCGTGACCGGCTGATTACAGCCGATAAACTGCCCGCTGCAGCACAGGCGTTCCTGGCCGAAAGCTTCCCCGGAGTGGATGTTTCGTTCGCCAAGGCAGAGACCGAGTGGTTCTCGACCGAGTACAAGGTGGTGATGGTCGATGGCATGGTGGTGGTGTTCGACGGAAAGGGGCACTGGACCGACATCGACTGCAAGTACGGGGCCGAGGTGCCGGCGCGGCTCATCCCACCGCAGATTGCCGCCTATGTCGCCAAACACTTCCCTGAAGCCCGGGTGCTGAAGCTCGAACGCGACCGCCGCGATTATGAGGTCGAACTCGACAACGGCTTCGAGATGAAGTTCGACCTCGACTTCCGGCTCATCGACCTCGACGACTGATCCGGAGCGGCGGCCCCGTATCGCCGGGCCTGCGGGCCTGCCTCTGCGGGAGGTCGTGCCCGGCGGATTTTTCGTCGTATTTGTTGCCGGGGCGGCTCAAAGTTCGGAAAATGTCCTATATTTGTCGTAAGAGAACGGATCGAATCCTTAAATTACGATAAACTATGTTGAGTCAGCAATTGCACGAAGCGCTCAATGCGCAGATCAACGCCGAGATGTGGTCGGCGTATCTCTATCTTTCGATGTCGGTGGACGCCGAGGCCAAGGGGCTGAAGGGCGTTGCCAACTGGTTCTATGTCCAGTTCCAGGAGGAGCAGGACCATGCCCGCATCCTGATGAACTACATCCTTTCGCGGGATGCGGAGGTGCGTTTGCAGCCGATCGCCGAGGTCCGCACGTCGTGGGACTCGCCGCTGGAGATGTTCCGCGATACGCTCGAACACGAGCAGAAGGTGACGGCGATGATCAACAATCTGGCCGCCATCGCCGCCGGAGACAAGGACTATGCTTCGTCGAATATGCTCGTTTGGTTCATCGACGAGCAGGTCGAGGAGGAGGAGACGGCGCGCGAGATGATCGGCGCCTGCGAGGCCGTCGAGGGCAACAAGTTCGGGCTTTACATGCTCGACAAGGAGCTGGCCGCCCGGACCTATACGCAGGCCGCTCCGCTCGCTTCGTCGAAGTAGCCGGCCTTCCGGCAGATATGCGGCGTCCGGATTTCCCGCAGGGGAGATCCGGACGCTGTTGTTTCCGCAAGTGGGGAGTTGTGCTCAGAAGAGCGATGCGGCCCCTTCGAACGAGAGCAGGATGACGACATAGCGCAGCGCCTTGCCCGCAAGCATCGAGAAGCCCGTGAGCCACACGTTGCTGCGCATCAGTCCGAGGACGATGGCAAGCGCCTCGCCGATGGTCGGCAGGAAGGCGAAGAATCCCATCAGGGCGCCGCGCCCGGCGAGGAATTTCCGGGCCCGGGCCAGTTGGCGGGGTGTGATGCCGATGCGGGTGATCCACTCGGTGCGGCCGAGCGAGCCGATCCAGTAGCAGGTCATGCCGCCCAGCGTGTTTCCGAGCGATGCCGCGACCAGGCAGCCGACGGGGTCGAGCCCCATGCCCGCGAGGATAACCATCACCGCTTCGGAGCTGAAGGGCAGGATGCTCCCGGCGATGAAGGCCGAAAGAAAGAGCCCCACGTATCCCCACTCCACGAAAAATTGCGCTATTGCTTCCATGCGGTTATCCGATTTTGTGCAAGAATAGTCTGCCTGCGGGACAAAGATAGCTTTTTTGCCGCAAAGCGCTTGCGCGGGACCGGGCGAATGCGTTACATTTGTCAAACAAATCTCCTGAACTCATGCGAAGAACCTTTCTGCTCATTGCCTTGCTGGCAACGGCTGTCGGGTGCGCCCCGCAGCAAAAACAACTCACCGATTATGTCAATCCGCTGCTCGGAACAGCCACGCTGTGGGACAGTGTCGATCTGGGCTTCCGGCCCACGAAGCGCACCTGGGGCGCCGAGGTCTTTCCCGGGGCGTCGCTGCCCAACGCCCTGGTGCAGGCAAGCCCCGTCACCAAGTTCCACAGCGGCTCGGGCTACCAGTACGAGGATACGGTGATCTACGGGTTCACCCACTCGAACAAGGGCCACTGGAACCTGTGCCACATCCCGCTGCTGCCCGTAACCGGAACCCCGACTCCGGAGGATTACTGCTCGCCCTACAGCCACGACCGTGAGACGGCCGCCCCGGGCTACTACGAGGTCTTTCTCGACCGTTACGGCGTCGATGCCGAACTGACGACGACGCTGCGCTGCGCCCTGCACCGCTACACCTTCCCCGAGGGGGCCGAGCCTTCGGTGCTGGCCGACCTGCAGCGCTCGAACGAGCGGGTCCGCGGCTGGGAGATCCGCAAGGTGGGTGACAACGCCTTTGCCGGATGGCAGCGGACCGGCGAGACGATGTACTTCTATGCCGTGGCCAACCGCCCCGTGACGGGAGTCGAACCGGTTCGGGAAGGCGACCGCGAGATCCGCATCGTGCGCTTCGGCGAGGGAGAGGGACCCCTCGAACTGCGCATCGGCTTCTCGTTCGTGAGCGAGGCGAACGCCCGCGGGAACCTCGAGGCCGAACTGCTCGGCCGCTCCTTTGCCGAGGTGCGTCAGGCGGCTGCGGATACGTGGAACGACCTGTTGGGCCGCATCCGTGTCGAGGGCGGCACGGAACGCGAGAAGGGACTCTTCTACTCGTCGCTCTACCGTGCGTTCCTCTGGCCGGCGCTGCGCAGCGACGTGAACGGCGAATATACCGACGAACGGGGCGAAGTCGTCCGCGATGCGAATTTCCGTTACTATACAAGTCCCTCCTACTGGGATGACTACCGCAACAAACTGATCCTTCTGGGGCTGCTTGCCCCCGACGTGGCGGCCGATGTCATCAGCTCCGATACCGACCGCGGCGAGAAGCGCGGAGGCTTCATGCCGACCTTCTTCCACGGCGACCATGCCTCGGCATTCGTGGCCGGCAGCTACCTGCGCGGCATCCGGGACTTCGACGTGAAGCGTGCCTACAACCTCGTGTTGCGCAATGCCACGGTGCAGGGCCCGAGCCGTCCGTGGCTCGACGAATACATCGCCCGCGGCTACATCCCCGAGATGGACTACGACCATCCGGTGACCAACACGGTCTGCCGGGCGGCCGTCACGAAGACACTCGAATACGCCTACGACGACTACGCCGTGGCGCTGCTGGCCGAGGCGCTGGGCGACAGGGAGAACCACGACCTGCTGATGGCTCGCACGAAGAACTACCGCAACTGCTTCGACCCCTCGACGGGACTCATGCGCGGCCGCCTGGAGGACGGGTCGTGGATCACCCCCTTCGAGGAGCGTTATCCCTACTACGAATACATGTACCGCGAGGCGAACGCCTGGCAGCAGTCCTTCTTCGCCCCGCACGACACCGAGGGGCTCATCTCGCTCTACCCGAGCCGCGAGGCCTTCGGCGAGCAGCTCGACCGCCTCTTCTCGATCCCGTGGGAGGGGTACGAGGTCGATAACCTCTCGTGCTTCATCGGGCAGTACTGCCACGGCAACCAGCCCGACCACGGCTTTGCCTACCTCTACTACTTCATCGGCCGCCAGGAGCGTTCGCAGGAGCTCATCGACTACATCCTCGACCGTTTCTACGGCATGGGCCCCGAAGGACTGGCCCTCTGCGGCATGGACGATGCCGGGGAGATGTCGTCGTGGTACGTGCTGAATGCCATCGGCCTCTACACCTACTCGCCGGCCGATCCGGAGTACATCGTCACCGTGCCGCTGTTCGACCGTACGGAGGTGGCGCTCGGCGACGGACACCGTTGGACGATCCGCCGTGAGGGCGAGGGGCGCCGGATCGAATCGGTCACCTGCGGCGGAAAGCCTGTCGAGGGGTGGTTCGTTGCCCACGATGCGCTGGGCGAGGGCGAGCTGGTGATCCGCACGGCTCCGGATGCGGAGTGATCCCTGTCCGGATGGAGACGCAAGGGCGGACGAACCCGATGAGGTTCGTCCGCCCTTGCGTCTTGCGGTGCGGCTGCCGGGCTATCCGTCCCGGCGCATCGAGAGCGAGATGCGGCCCCGGAGTGTGTCGATGCCCGTAACGCGCACCTCGACCTGCTGCCCGAGACGGACTACCTCGGCCGGCGAGGCGACGTAGCGGTCGGCCAGCTGCGAGACGTGCACCAGCCCGTCCTGCTTGATGCCGATGTCCACAAAGGCGCCGAAGGCGGTGATGTTGGTGACGATGCCCGGCAGGGTCATCCCTTCGCGCAGGTCGTCGATCGTCCGCACGTCGGGAGCGAAGGCGAAGGTGTGCAGCTCCTCGCGGGGGTCGAGCCCCCGTTTGTCGAGCGCCTCGAGGATGTCGGTCACGGTGGGGAGCCCGGCCTGCGCGGTGACGTAGCGTTCGGGGCGGATCGTGCGCCGCAGTTCGCGGTCGGCGAGCAGGCGCTCGACGCTTACGCCGGCATCGGCGGCCATGCGTTCGACGATCGGGTAGGATTCGGGGTGCACGGCGCTGTTGTCCAGCGGGTTCCGGCCTCCGACGATGCGCAGGAATCCGGCCGCCTGCTCGAAGGCCTTGGCCCCGAGGCGCGGCACCTTCTTCAGCTCGCTCCGTGTGCGGAAGTCTCCGTTCGTTGCCCGGTAGGCGATGATGTTCTCGGCCAGGGCGGGCCCGAGGCCCGAGATGTAGGTGAGGATGTGCTTCGAGGCGGTGTTGATATTGACTCCCACGCGGTTCACGCAGCTTTCGACCACATCTCCGAGCCGGGCCCGGAGTTTCGCCTGGTCCACGCTGTGCTGGTACTGGCCGACGCCGATCGACTTGGGGTCGATCTTCACCAGCTCCGACAGCGGGTCGATCAGCCTCCGGCCGATGCTCACGGCGCCGCGGACGGTTACGTCTTCGTCGGGGAACTCCTCGCGGGCCGCGGCCGATGCGGAGTAGACCGAGGCGCCGTCTTCGCTGACCGTGTACAGCTCCACACCCTGAAGCTGCAGTCCGCGGACGAACTGTTCGGTTTCGCGGCCGGCCGTTCCGTCGCCGATGGCCATCGCCTCCGTGCGGTAGCGAGCCGCCAGACGGCGGAGCGTCTCGGCTGCCTCGGCCGTGCGCGACTGGGGCGGGTGGGGGTAGATGACCGTATGGTGGAGCAGGTTCCCCTGTGCGTCGAGTGCCACGACCTTGCATCCGGTGCGGAACCCGGGGTCGAGGGCGATGACGCGCTTCTGCCCGAGCGGTGAGGCGAGCAGCAGCTGGCGGAGGTTCTCGGCGAAGATGCGGATGGCCTCGTCGTCGGCGCGCTCCTTGGCGGCCGCGAGAGTTTCGCTCTCGATCGAGGGGCGGATCAGCCGGCGGAAGGCGTCGGCCGCGGCTGCTTCGAGCCACGTGCGGGTCGTTGATCCGGGGCGGATGAACCGGCGGCGGATCCGTTCGATGATCCGCTCCGCATCGACCTCCACCGAGACTTTCAGGATGCCCTCCTCCTCGCCCCGCAGCATGGCCAGCAGGCGGTGTGACGAAACCGATCGGACGGGCGTCGCGGCATCGAAGTAGTCGGCGTATTTCGCACCCTGCTGCTCCTTGCCCTTCGCTACACGCGCATGCACGATCCCCTCGCGCGAGAAGTTGCGGCGCACCTCGCTGCGGATCCGGTCGTCCTCGGCCATCCGTTCGGCGACGATGTCCGAGGCTCCGGCCAGCGCGTCGTCGGTAGTCGGCACCTCGGCCGTGACGAACCGCTGCGCCTGTCGCCGGATGTCGGGCGTGTGTTGCGCCATGAGCAGGTTGGCCAGCGGCTCCAGCCCCCGCTCGCGGGCGGCTGCGGCGCGGGTCCGCCGGCGGGGCTTGTAGGGCAGGTAGAGGTCCTCGACCTCGGCGGCGTCCCAGCTCGCCTCGATCCGTGCACGGAGTTCGCCGGTCAGCCGTCCCTGCTCTTCGATCGTGGCGAGGATCGTCCGCTTGCGGGCCTCGAGTTCGGTGAGCCGTTCCAGCAGGTCGCGGACGGAGCCGACGGCCACCTCGTCGAGCGAGCCGGTGACCTCCTTGCGGTAGCGGCTGATAAAGGGGATTGTGGCCCCCTCGCGCAGCAGGCGGACGGTCCCTTCGACCTGCGGCAGGGGAATCTGGAGTTGTTGTGAGATGATCTGTTCGAGCATGGTGTGTCGGTTCGGAACCTTTTCCCGGTGCTGCCGGCAGGTCCGAGGCTGCAAATATACCAATTAATTCAACCGCCTGAAAGACGGCGGTACGAGGGAGTGCCGTCTTTCGGCCGGAGAGGCCGGAAAGGACTTGCCGTCAGACGGCAAACAGGCGGCAAAATGTTTTGCCGCCTGTTTGCTGCCTGGAATCTTGAGGCTCGAGGCCGGAAGATGTCCTATTTGAGGCCCTTCAGGCACTCGGAGACGTTCTTTTCGATCCGCTGCAGGATGGCCTGCGTGTCCGTCGCCCCTTCGGCCTTGACGAACTTCTCGCCGGTGATCTGCTCGTAGAGCTCGACGTAGCGGTCGGTGATGCCGCCGACGATCTCGGGGGTCATCTCGGGAACCTGCTGTCCGGCCTGTCCCTGGAAACCGTTGGCCATGAGCCACTCCCGCACGAACTCCTTCGAAAGCTGCTTCTGCCGCTCGCCCCTGGCCAGCCGCTCCTCGTAGCCTTCGGCATAGAAATAGCGCGACGAATCGGGGGTGTGGATCTCGTCCATGAGGTAGATGACGCCGTCCTTCTTGCCGAACTCGTATTTCGTGTCCACGAGGATCAGACCCATCCGGGCGGCGATTTCGCAGCCCCGCCGGTAGATCGCCCGCGTATATTTCTCGAGCTGCTCGTACTCCTCGCGGCTTACGAGCCCCGATGCGATGATCTCCTCCTTCGAGATATCCTCATCGTGGCCCTCGGCGGCCTTCGAGGTCGGGGTGATGATCGGCTCGGGGAACCGCTGGTTCTCGACCATCCCTTCGGGCATCTCCACGCCGCAGATGGTCCGCCTGCCGGCCTTGTACTCCCGCCAGGCGTGGCCCGAGAGGTATCCGCGGATGACCATCTCCACCTTGAAGGGCTCGCACTTGCGGCCCACGGTGACCATCGGGTCGGGAACGGCGATCTTCCAGTTGGGAAGGATGTCTGCGGTGGCATCGAGGAACTTGGCGGCGATCTGGTTGAGTACCTGTCCCTTGTAGGGAATGCCCTCGGGCAGGACGACGTCGAAGGCCGAGATCCGGTCGGTCACGACCATGACGAGGTATCGGTCGTCGATGTCGTATACGTCGCGGACTTTGCCCACATATTTGCTTTTCTGACCTTCGAAGGTGAAATCGGTGCGTGTGATAGCGTTCATTGTGTTTGCAGGTTTATCGCCTGCAAAGATACTGTTTTTGTGCGAATATGGAACCCTCTGCGGCAAAAACGGAGCGCCCTGCGGCCAAATAACCGCCGATGGCGGGGAATGCGGCCCTCGGAGGAAGCGCGGCAGCAGGTCGGCGCCGGAATGCAAGGTGCAAAATCCGGCGAAAAGAGGGGGAGATTGCCAATTTCTTGTTATTTTTGTCGGTCCTGTCGCGCATGGGGCAACTCCGGACGGATGCAGTCCTGCGCGCAGGCCGGATCGACCGAACCAAACTTCAGAGAAATGCACCTTCTTCCGAAACTTCGCCTGCTCCTGGGAGCCCTCGTTTTTTTTCAGGCCGCGGAGGCTGCACCCCGCACCGACGGGACGAATGAACCGTCGGGCAGCCTGCTCGAATATGTCGATACCCGGATCGGTACCGACGTATGGCGGAAACAGTCCACGCTGAGCAATGCCGAACGTCCCCACGGATTCGTCTATCCGGGCGTGGGACTGCCGTTTGCAATGACCCAGTGGTCGCCCCAGACCGCCGAGAACGACATCGCCTATGCCTGGCAGCACGACAGGCTGCAGGGGTTCCGTGCCACGCACTATCCCAACGGCGCGGCCATGTCGGAGTACGGAGCCTTTACGATCATGCCGTCGGTGGGGGTGTTGAAGGTCGATGCCGCCGAGCGCGCCTCGAGCTATTCGCACGACAGCGAGACGGCCAAACCCCATTACTATGCCGTGAACCTCGACGACTACGGCATCCGGGCCGAGCTGACCGCCGCCTCGAAGTCCGGCTTTTTCCGTTTCACCTATCCCGAGTCGGAGCAGTCGCACATCCTGATCGACAACCCGCGGAGCGACAAGGGCAGTTATTTCCGGGTCATTCCCGAGCGCAACGAGATCGAGGGTTTCACCACGGTGGCGGGGCGCGTGGGCAACCAGGGTTACGTGGGGCGGGAGTTCGCCTGCTATTTCGTGGCGCGGTTCAGCAAACCGTTTGCGAGCTGGTCGATCGTCCCCTCCTGGGACGAGACCCCCATGGAGCAGCTTTTCAGCCGGGGGCTCGAAGGCGAGTACTTCGACAACATGACCCTTTCGGGTACTCCTCGGGCGACGAGAACGGATGAAAAGATCGATTTCGAATGGGAGGGGGCTCCGATCTCGGGGATCGGTCCGGACAACTTCTCGGTCCGGTACCGGGGTGTGCTCCGGGCGAGAACGTCGGGAACGCACCGCTTTTACCTGACGAGCGACGACGGTGCCCGCATGTTCATCGACGGGAAGCTGGTCATCGATGCGTGGTACGACCACGGGCCCACGACCGAGATCTGTTCGTGCGAAATGGAGGCGGGCCGCGAGTACGAGGTGGTCGTGGAGTATTACGAGCATACGAACTCCGCCACGTTGAGGCTGGGGTGTATCGAGCCGAAAGACTTCGATGCGGAGCGTCTTGTGCAGATGGCCCGCAAGGGCTCCTCGGCCGCTGCCGTCTGCGTGTCGTTCCCGACCGAGAGCGGGGAGGAGGTCGAGGTGAAGATCGGTACGTCGTTCATCAACTTCGAGCAGGCCCGCCGCAACCTTTGCAGCGAGATCGGCGACAAGAGTTTCGAACAGCTTCTCTCCGATACGGGAGAGGCATGGGAGGAGGCGCTCGGAAAGATCCGGATCGAGACCTCCGAGACGAACCGGGAGATATTCTACACGGCCTTGCAGCGTTGCATGCTGCTGCCGAGAGACATCACCGAGCAGGGTTACCACTACAGTGCGTTCAACGGGAAGATCATGCCGGGAGTCATGTATACCGATTTCTCGCTGTGGGACACCTTCCGCTCGCTGCACCCGCTGCTCGTCTTCCTGGAGCCGGACCGCGTCAATGCGATGATCGAGGCCCTGCTCAACTCCTATGACGAGGGCGGCTGGATCCCCAAATGGCCCAGCCCGGGTTATTCGAACATCATGCACGGCACCCACGGCGATGCGGTGATCGCGGATGCCTACGTCAAGGGCCTCCGCAACTACGACGAACGGAAGGCGCTCGAGGCCATGATGAAGAATGCCACCACGAAGGGAACGGGACATTACGTCGCCCGGGTGGGGATTCTCGATTTCATCCGGCTCGGGTACGTCCCGACGGACAAATACGGCGAGTCGGCCATCCGGACCCTCGAGTTCTCCTACGACGACTTCTGCATCGCGCAGATGGCCCGGGCCATGGGCGACGGGGAACTCTACGGGCGGATGATGGCCCGTGCGATGAACTACATCAATATCCTCGATCCCGAGACCCGGATGGTCCGCGGACGCAACAGCGACGGACAATGGCGCGATGCTAAGGATCCCTCGATCAGCGGGTGGGCGCAGGGCTCCGACCGCGACCGGGAGACCTATTTCCGGAACATCACCCTCTTCGTCCCGCACGACGTGCAGGGCCTGGCCAACTTCATGGGCGGCAACAAGGCGCTGGAGGAGTATCTGGACTATTTCTTCGACAACGATTTCTATTATGTGGGCGACGAGTACTCCATGCATTCGCCCTACCTCTACAACTTCATCGGCAAGGCGTGGAAGACGCAGCGGACCATCCGCCGGCTGCTCGACTACAACTTCACGAACGACTCCTGGGGCCTGCCCGGGAACGACGACTGCGGGCAGATGTCCTCGTGGTATGTGATGGGGGCGATGGGTTTCTACCCCGTCTGCCCGGGAATTCCGGCCTATCAGATCGGCAGCCCCGTCGTGGACCGTCTGGAACTTTCGCTCGCCAACGGAAAGACGTTCACCCTCATAGCCGAGAACAATAGCCCGGAGAACGTCTATATCCAGTCGGCCGAGCTGAACGGGAAACCCTATACGAAATGTTGGATCAGCCACGACGACATCATGGACGGGGGCACCCTGGTGCTCAGGATGGGCAGCCGTCCCAACCGGAAGTGGGGCGCTTCGGCGGAGGATATCCTTCCTTCGGTCAGCGCCCCGGCCGGCGAATAGCCCCGTTCTTCTTCAGCCCCTCGGGAAGCGGCCGTTGATTGTTTCGACGGCCGCTTCCCGCGTTTCGTCCCTTCCTGCCCTGACGCCGTCGATCGTCGGCTCCACTTCGAGGTCAAGCCGGACTCCCTGCCTCTGCACGCACCAGCCGCCGGGATAATGCCAGTCCAGGCCGGAAAAGCAGCTGCGGATTCCGCCGGACAGGACGAACTCCGAAACATTGCCGTTCGCACCGGCCGATTGCGTTCCGATTACGGTAACATCCGGATTGGCCTGCATGCATTGGACGCAATATTCCGCATGGCTTTGCGCGGTGGCAGCAATAATTACGACAACCGGTTTGCCATACTTTTCCGGCCGGTTCCCCGATACCTCGGGGCAGAAAAGGAGAAACACCCCGGAAACTGCACGTTCGGGCGCACGACCTTGTGGAAACGCGGATGGTTGTCCGGTATGTTCCGGCTGTAGATAAACTCCATGAATTTTCGATGCGGAAAAGCATCGTAACTGCCTGATTCTATCAGTCGCGATCTTGGCTAATGCCGCAAAGGCGCGTTGTAAATAAAGTACGGGTTCGGTGTCCGATTCTGGGAGGCTCTTTCCCCGTTCCGGACCGGGGATGTATCCGGGAAGAACGGGATCTTTTTTATGCCTTGTTTTGGCGCCTCTTCAGAACCTCCTCTCTGGATTCGAAGTGCTGTTTGCCCGACAAGGCTCGCTCCTCGGCTTTGCGTTGTCGGATGCGTCCGACCCAATCCGGTGCAATTTCAATCGAGACAATCCATACAACCTGCATGGAGCAGTACAGCAGCATTTGCACGGGAAACGAAAACTGCGTTTCGGCAGGAAACAGCCAGTTGTACGTTGCCAAAGGGACGAATGCATTGACGATCAGCATCAAGGCTTCCGTTTCTCGTTGCCGGCGTGTATATCCGATGCGTTTCCATGCGGTCAGAATGAGAAGTGCATTGATCCCGAGCAATGTCCAGACGATTGGCCACGGTCTGATAACCGCCGCCGGTTGCGAGTTTATGATGAACCAAGCCGGAATAACAGGGACCAGTCCGTTTATCAGCAACGTGAAAACCTTGAATGCCATGGTGATGCCTATTTGCTCTTGAACTCAAATTTAGGAAAATATTTCGAATTTCACTATTGTTTACGAGAATTGTTATTTGAGCATAATTCATTGTGTCGGCGAAATTGTGGACGGGAACAATATCGACCATTGCCCGCTGTGCGGCGTTGCACTCAACGAGGAGGGTGCATGCCCGAAGTACGGGGATCGCAAGAAGAAGTAGCCGTCACACTTTGTGGATAGGGTTGTCGGGTCCCGAAAATCGGGTCCCGACTTTTTTATTCTGCTGGCAACTTCCAAATGGATAATAATATAGATTGCTGTTCAATGTTATATATACGCCCCGACAATAAAGTAAAGTTGGACTCAGTTATGGCATTCTGGATTGAGAACATAATTTTTCCTTCCTTTATGACTATCCGCTTGTTGCCGATAGATCCTTGGCTGTAAGCGGCTTGCCCAGCTTCGAGAGGCCCCCCCTGGCTCCTGCCTTGTGCAACCACTTCGGGGGCGCGGTATTCAGTGATTCGAGCAGCAGCGCCAGCAACTTGTTGTGGGGTGTCTGCAGCGATTCCGGGAGCTGGCAGGCGAGCCGCAGCTCGACCTCGGAGGGTGACGTTGTGGTGGAAGAGACCGATGCCGTCGGTGTGTTTGGGCAGCAGGTCGAGCTGCCGTAACATGCTTTCCCGGGATAAATCCTGCGAGATTTGTTTGGATATGTATTGCTAATTTTATAAATTACATTTTCTTTTAGAGATGCAGGGTGTGGAGACGTCGCTGGTTTTGCCCCGTAAGTCTTTTTGGTGATATATTTTGGTTCAACAGGATTCAATCGTATGTGCAGATCGAATCCGCAGACTGAAAAGAGAGTCAATTATGAGAAATTTAATGCTGCTTGTTGCTTGCTGTTTGTCTGTGTTGTCATTATATGCGCAGACTCCGTCCGTAGATGTATTGCGGACTTATGCGGATGAAAAGGGAATGCCTCCCAAAGAATACATATTCAAGCTGTTTGAAAAATCGGATATAGTAGTACTGGGCGAGCGTGACCATCGTGATACGGTACAATACGACCTTATTCAAGACATCCTGGCCGATCCCCGTTTTGCTGAGCGTGTGGGATACGTCTATACCGAAGTCGGTTCATGCAACATGAACGATGATGTAAACCGCCTGCTGCAAGGTGATTATCCTACGGAGGCAGTCTTTATGGACAGCCTGTATGCCTATTATAGAAAGTCAGAGACCTTCTATCCAATTTGGGAGAAATACAACCGCGTTAAATTCCTGAAAGGTATATATGAAATAAACCGTACTTCTCCGAAGAAAATCAGGCTCGGACTGACCGACCGCGAGTTCTCATGGGACGAGATTCATACTGTTGAAGACTACAAGAATTTCTGGGAATCTCGCACCGTGAATTATCGCGACAGTTTAATGGCAGCCCACATCTCGGAAATGTACGCGCGTCAGACTCCATTGAACGGTAAGCGCAAGGCTTTGGTTATAACCAATCAGCCACATGCCATCAACGATTCGATGATTCTCAAAAAGGGCAATACGGTTTATGGAGCGCAGGGCTGGTGGATGAAGAAAATCTTTGGAGAAGAGAGAGTCCGAATAGTTATACTGAATTGGTTTGATTACAATTTGTTTGACGGAAGTAATTTCCCGATGACCGGAGACGGACATTGGGATGCAGCCTTTGAACTGTTGGAATGCCGCCCGTTCGCCATTGATTTGAAAAACACACCTTACGGAGAAACTGCTTACAACGGTTTCGTCGGAGGTACTACGACCAATGCAAAGAACAAATGTTGGCAAGATGTGGCAGATGGGCTTATCTACTATGCACCTCTCTACGACCATATAGCTGCATGGGGTATTGAAGGACTTGTAACCAAGGAGTTTGAACCTGAAATCAAGCGCCGTCTGACAATATTCTTCCAGGCGACACAACCCGGAGCAGAGATACCCATGGAGGCTGCAATTGAGGAATACAATGTTTTCCACGCTTATCCGGCTGCCATTAAAAGCAAGGATGAGGTAAAACAGTTGATTCAGCAGGTGCTGGAGACGGATCGATAGTGCATCTTCCAAAAACAAGGAGCTCCACCGGAGCTTCTTGTTTGTTTTTGAGCCGATAGTGCTCTTATTTGTCGATGCAGAAAAACGTTGCAACTCGTTAATTTTCTGCTAGTTACTGAGTTAGCCAATGCCACAAAAAGACACGCTGTAAAGAGGCGGCAAAACCTTGTTTGACGCTTCATTTCAGGTGTCCGATATTCTCGGAAAAATGTAAAACTCGGGTTCGGAGTCCGAATTTTGGAGGTTCATTTCCCACTCCGAACCGGGGATTCATCCGGGAAGAACGAGATCTTTTTTAAGCCTTGTTTTGGTGCTTTTTCAGAACCTCCTCTCTGGATTCAAAGTGCTGTTTGCCCGACAAGGCTCGCTCCTCGGCTTTGCGCTGTCGGATGCGTCCGACCCAATCCGGTGCAATTTCAATCGAGACAATCCACACAACCTGCATGGCGCAGTACAGCAGAATTTGCACGGGAAACGAAAACTGCGTTTCGGCGGGAAACAGCCAGTTGTACGTTGCCAAAGGGACGAATGCATTGACGATTAACATCAAGGCTTCCGTTTCTCGTTGCCGGCGTGTATATCCGAGGTGTTTCCAGGCGATCAGAATGAAAAGCACGTTGACCCCGAGCAATGTCCAAACGATTGGCCACGGTTTGATAACCGCTGTTTCCGGGTGCGAGTTCATGATGAACCAAGCCGGAATAACAGGGACCAGTCCGTTTATCAGCAGCGTGAAAACCTTGAAAGCCATCGTGAAACCTATTTGCTCTTGCATCCAAAGTTAGGAAAATATTTCGAATTCTCGCTTTGTTTATGAAAATTGATGCCAATTTTTCTGATTGGCAAATTGTTTGTCGTTCATCTATCACCCCGACGGAGGAGATCGGGAAAGTACAGGTACAGGTACAGGTAACACTTAAAAAGAATGTCTAACTTAAAACCGCAATTTGTTATGAGAAGTATCACAACATTCGATCTGCAGTATGCACACCGTTTCTACGGTTTTCAAGGAGAGGCTCAGTATCTCCACGGCCACACGGGACAGTTGACCATCGAGGTGGAGGATAGCATCGAGGCGGGTGTGAACATGGTTTACCCCTGCAACGAGATTCAGAAGGTAGCGTGGGACGTGCTCCGGAATTTCGATCACGCGCTGGTTTTGCGCGAGGATGATCCGCTGCTGCCGGCCGTTCTGGACGTCTACGAGAAGCAGGGCATCCGCAACGGACACCCGCAGAACAAGATGAAGGGCCCGGCCTTCAAGACGGAGCTGGCCACGGCCTATCCCGATTGCCGTCTGGTAGTCACGAAGGAGACGCTGACGGTCGAGGGGATGATCAAGATTGTCTACGACCTGCTGAAGGATAAGCTCAACATCGCCAAGATCACCTTCACGAGCGGTGTGAATGCGGCCTCGGCGGAGTTCGTGACCAAGAATGACATCGACCGCTGCCCGCTGTGCGGCGTTGCACTCAACGAGGAGGGTGTATGTCCGAAGTGCGGGTATCGCAAGAAGAAGTAACCGTCACACTCTGTGGATGGGGTAGTCGGGTTCCGAAAATCGGGGCCCGACTTTTTTGTTTAATACAAGATCGAGATTAGATCGAAATATTCTATGGGTAGCTCCATACTTTACTATTTTATATACCTTAGATAGACTTTGATAGACTCGAAATAATCTCTTTTATGTATCATAATAAATCAAGGATAAAAACTATATTTGTATGTGATGTGTCGAATTATGTCCAAGGGCTGCAGGAGCAAAGAATTGCAGAGCAGATTAGGTTGGCGTAATTGTGTTGAAATTTCAGAGTTGCTTAAATTACAGGATGTGTGACTTACTTGCTGTTTCAGTTCTCTAGTTAGAAAAGGAAATCCTAACAGTTGCGATGGCATGCATCTCAGTTGGATGATAATATTTTGTAGCTTGCTAAGCAATTTGCTTTAAATATGTATTGCCAATATAGGCGATCGTTTTTGGAATCATGACATCCTCTTAACGGCTTAAGATTGGATCTTAATTATGATATGAATTTCATGCTAAATGAATACAAATAATTGATAATTAGCATAGCTCATAAATTATTGGATTGGGATTATTAAATATTACGAGGACTAATACTCCCAAAATAGTTTACTCAATAAAATTATCAGTAAAATTCTGAATGTGGTCACATAGAATGGCGATCGTTATCATGCGATTAGTCATCGTGAAAAACAGGCAAAAGTAGTTCGCTGTACTAAGTTGAATTATATGTGTTATATGGCGAAATTATTACTTGCGAATTTTAGATTTGGATAAGGTTAAGACGAAGATAAAAGAAATTAACTTGTTAAAATGACTTTTTGTTCTTTCAAAAAAGAGAAAAATATGGCGAGATCATTTACATTTAAATGTATACACAAATGTTGGCAGAATGCAAAAAACTATAGAGACCAAAATGTTGATTTTTATCTAGAAGAAAGTGATTGGGATGATTATAATTATCGGACATATTACCATTTACATGCCGGGTATGGTCTTACTGGGGGTGAGTCTGTATATTTAGGAGGTATACGTATTATGTCCTTATTCCAAGAGGAAAGAGAAATGCATTTGCTTATGCAAATCTTTGGAGAAAAGTTATTTGTTGAGCTTCCAGATAACTATGTGTCGTTATCAATGGATGTCGGTTTATATATGGGACTTAATAGATATCTTGCTACATCAGAGGAGAGACAAGCTTTAGTAAAGTCTCTTCATATGATTTTAGGAAAAGATTCTGAGTATTATTCATCTGAATTAGCGCGAAATAATTGTTTTAGAAAATCATTGCTTAGGGATACTGCATCTCTTGATAATTTTGCTTTAAATAAGGGTCGAGCATTACTACGTGGTTCAGAATGCTATTATGATTTGAGAAAAGAATCAATAAAGGTAAAATTTGCGCATATATTACAACCGATAGAACTTCATTTTAGCAGTGTAAAAAATGAGGATGATGCAATAATACCTAATGGCGTGCTTGTATTCATAGGAAAGAATGGTTCTGGAAAAAGTACATCTATTTATCGATTAGCAAAACTGCTATACACAGATCCTACTTTAAGATTTAAACTTAAAGAAGAAGTTGGTGAACTTGAGCCGAATAATGTAGGTGTAAGTAGATTATTCTTAATCTCATATAGTCCATTTGATAATTTTATACTACCTATATTGTGCGATCGAGATTATTTTAGCCTTCTAGAGTCGGGTAGTGATGTAAATAGTAGATTTGTTTTTTGTGGTATCAGAGATTTATATTCTGAAATAAGAAGCGAAAAAGATATTGATGATAAACTTAGTGTGGATAATATTATCAAAGATAGGCAGGATAAGACGATTCTCAAGAGTATATCAACTCTCGCTTCGGAGTTTACACAAGCTTTGAATGTAGTCAAACAAGATTTTATGCTTGAATGGCATATATTTCTTGATAATTGTAGAATTGCACAGCCGTCTTTATATGAAGATATCGAAGAATTTAATAATGATCTAGATGATGATAGTATCAGTATAAAGTTTATGTCTCTTTCAACGGGGCACAAATTCTTTATGCATTCATTTGTCAGGGTATTAGCATATATTGAAGATAATTGTCTACTTCTTTTTGATGAGCCAGAAAATCATCTTCATCCACCTATGTTGTCTTTTATGATTTCTGAATTTAGGAGGGTGCTTTCTAAGAATCGTTCAGTAATGTTTATCGCAACACATTCTCCTGTTATTGTTCAAGAATCTTTTGCCAAGAATGTGTTTGTTGTCCGTAAGCAAGGAGGAGAAACCTCAATTTCTCAGCCTTTTATTGAAACATATGGTGCGAATCTGTCAACAATTACGACAGAGGTATTTGACCTGACTACAGAAACAACTAAATATCATGATGTAATTCATTTTCTCTACGGAAAATGGAGAATGAGTGATAGAGCTTCCGTTGAGTTAATGTTACATGATTTCGAAGTAAATTTAGGGCATAGTCTCACTGATCAAATGGAATCTTATTTAATATCACTTTATACTCAAGATCATGTGGAGGCTTAATAAACCAAAAATCGAGGAGGCGGTTAGTAAAGATATACAAAAATTAGCAAACGAGATTGCTTTGTCTCCAATTGTACGAACGAAATTAAGAAATTTATATGTGAATTATGATTCTCAAGGAGGATATGTGACAGATGCTCAAATTTCAACGATAACTTTAGATGATGCTTCAAAGATTTATGATACATACTCTAAAACTTATGATGGGAAAAGACTATCCTACATTAGAACAGAATTGATGCAGGATGTATTTAAATGCCCATATTGTGGCATTGCGCAGCCGACAACTCTTGATCACTATTTGCCGAAAAGTGATTATAAGGCACTTGCAGTCTGTCGTATGAATTTAGTTCCTATGTGTGGAGTATGCAATAATTACAAAAATGCAAAAGAGTATGCTGATTTTATTCATTGTTATTATGAGAAATTCCCTGATACTATATTTTTGGTTGCTGAAGTATTTATAAAAAATAATCGCTTTGCCGTAAAATTTAGTTTTAATCTTTCCGCAATAAATAATCTGAATTTGCGAAAGAAATTGTGTAAACAAGAAAAAGAAATTAGATTATTTAATAGATTATTGAAGGAGTCAACAGTATATATTTCCACCTTGTGTAGTGAATGTGAAGTGAAGGATACTGATTCTTTGAAACTTTGGTTGGATAGACGTCTTAATAAAAGTGAAATACTTTATGGTAAAAATGATTGGAGATGTGCGATACTTCGTGGGCTTCTGGCATTAAAAACACTAGATATCTCCATTATCGAGAGCTACAACTCAGATCCGGTCATTATAAATAAAGAAGGCGTCTAATAGGACGCCTTCTACTTCTATCTATTTTTATTCTGATTGCTGCCAACATCCCCTTTGAGGATGACACTTTGGTGATGGTATCAATTCATTTTGTTGAAATTAATTTGTGCAATGGTTAAACTTTAAGCACTTGCAATGACTTGTAATTTGATCATTCTTGTTTCCCACAAAAATGTTTCAGTGACCCCCAGTATTTTTAATTGCTCTGTTGATACTGCAGCTTTTGATAATCCAGGCTGGACTATGTGAACTATATATTCAGTATCGTATACACTTTTAACTTTTTCTTTAATGATTGACAGTTGTTTTTCTGTCCCTAATTCGTATCTTTTTTTAGCCCCTGTAGCTCCACGTCGTAACATTCGTCCGATTATATATTCAGGTCTGGAATGAAGCCAGCTTACACATTTTTGTGCTTGTCCATTGACTGCATATAGGTCGTTGATTCGAGCTCCTGGACGGTCTTCTTGTGAAAACTTTAGGTGGAATAATTCTATTTTAACCCTTTTATTAATGTCATCAACTTTGATTGCAATTATATCTGCAATCTCCCCCGCATTATCATCATCGAATATTATATCGAAATCTTGGCCCTTAAGTTTCTGTATGACATGATATTGGATACTTGTATTATCTTTTTCAACCCCTTGTGATTCATTTTTAATATTGACTCCATTCCAGTCCCAGACTTGTATCTCTCTTTGATTAAATAATATGTCATCATCTTTATATTCAGCTAGATATTGGCCTTGTAATGTAGTCCCATCTACAAATCGGATGGTTGGATAGTATGCATTTTTACAAAAGAAGTCAGAAAGTAATGTCATTTTGCGCCCCATTTTAATGTATAGGGGAGTCTGAGTATTTACTATTGTTACATGTCCGTCTGTTATTTTGTATGTGTAATGAGCCTCAAAATCACTACATTTAACAAGAAATTTTAAAGCACCTTCTATTTGATCACTTGAAAGATCAATATCTACATATATTAAGGGGTGCATATCCTCATCCCTCGTGCCTATGTAAATATTTTTTTCTACGTCGCCAATGATGTTTTCTGGCCACTCGATTGAAATTGCGCGTTTGTGTGGTATGGCATCGACAGGTATATATTTGGTCGCGTGCTGCATTACAATTTCATCATTAATAGATGGATCTAAAATCTTTGATCCGATTGAATCACACCATTTTGTAAACTCACTTATATTACTGATTCTTCGAGACCATACTCGTCCTCTGTACGAACATCCAATTGATGCCTCTTCTCCATTCTCATAACCTGTAACGAAGATGTTTGATTTAATTTTATTTTTTTGCTGTGCCTCTGTTAATGCTTTTTCAATATCAGAACCAGCATGCATCGTAAAGCTTCGGAGTGTACTTAAGGTATCTTTCAAGCCGACATTGGTTACTTTTATACGATGCATACGCCCCATACATCTAAATATACTGGTTGCGTCAATTATGCTTGCGGATTCGTCTGTAATGGCTTTTGCCAGATTCTCGAAAAGAGAACCGTTGTCTGAACAATTAATAAATAGTAATTTCTGTTGAACATTGCGATAAATGATATAAAGGGTCCAATGCATTTCGAATAAATCCTCAATTCTCCCAAATGCTACTTTCTCTTTTTTCCCGGCAACTATAACAATTGTGGTCCCTTGAGTGTTTGTGTCATAGTAAACTTTTTCATATCGCGCTATTGCCGCTAAACCCTTTTCATATTTTTCTGGATGCCATTCCCGCTCATTAATTTTATAGACGACAGCACTCAATGCCGGTAAAAGGTTCTGTATAGGTAATTCCTCAGGGAATTTCTCAAACCCTTGTATGAATTCTCGTAATGAAATTTGATTGTCTATTTGCCCCTCGCTTAAATATGGCAATAATCGGTTCCAATCCGCATCGGATGCATATAAATGCTCGATTTCTTTTTGGGCATCAACATCTGCTATATTTACAATAATAGAGGCATCTCCTAAAGAATTATCCATGCTTGTTCTTGTAAAGCGCCCGATTAATTGTAAGGTTGTTGGCAAACTTTTCTTGATATCATGAAAAGCTGCAATTTTTAGTCTGGGCATATCGAAGCCTTCTCCAAGCATGTCAACGCATACGACAATCTTGCATTCACCTGCGATTATTTTTGCTTTTATTTCTGATTTCGATTTTGCAGATAATTGTGAGTGTATAGACAAAGGATTATATTCCGGGGCTAAGGCTGCATAGATTTTTTGAATAGCTTCTGCTCTTGCAATACTATTTACTCTTGCCATTAGGATATGATCATGTCTATTTTCGGTGTCTGATTTTAACTGTTCGATAGCCTTTTCTGCTATTTTTATATCAGATCGTGTAGGATCCCATTCAATGATAGGTAGATAATTTATGGGCTTGAAATATCCTTCTTCTTGCGCTTTTCGCAAAGGATAATTAAATATGATTTTGCCACCTATGGGTTTATCGTCATTTCGAAAGGGAGTCGCGGTAAATTGGAGAATTCTCGAATGTTTAAAAGAATCTTTAACATCCGACCATGAATTTGCTGGAGTGTGATGAGCTTCATCTACGAATAAATGAGAACATTGGTTGGCAATAGCCACTTGGATGGATTTTGTCAAATTGCCAATGATACTAATTGTCGTAACAACCACATTACATTGTTCCATAAACGCAATGGCCTCTTCCGAAGAAGCTGGACGATGTGACATTACTCCAACTATTGGTTTCAAGACTGATTCTTTGACCAAACAAAATTGAGGGTCGCCAAGTAATCCTAATGATGCAACTTTATTGGAAATTTGTGAGCGTAAGGCATCTGTAGGGACAATGATCATTGTTTTATTGCATGACGCGGCGATCAATAGAGATAACATTACTTCTGTTTTACCTGTTCCTGTTGGCATTACGATTGTGGCTGCATCGGAAGAGACCTCCCAATGAGATAATGTAGCATAAATAGCCCCAATTTGAGGCGAGCGTAATCCTTTAATATTTCGAGTGATATCTTCTTTTTTTAAGAGTATCCCATTTTCCCACGTACTTAATACCAAAGAAGGCGTTATTTCTTCTGTAGTTAGGTTGAGGTTTGAAATTTTGCCAATTGTTGCAATAATAATGTTCTATTAAGGGTCGTAATATTCTAGGCTAGAAGAGCAAGTAATGCATTCGTTTTCTCTCTGTTCCCAATGTTCAGATTCAGTATCTTCAATCTGAATTCCAACAAACAAATATGTAAATTATTTTCTTTCTTTGGAATATTTGTAAATTATCTTGAGTGGTTGTTTCTGTTAGTTGTTATCACTTATGTTTATAAAGATGCCGTGGCTTTCCTGTAGTGAATTTTTTAAACTTAATTATGCTAATGATGGCATTGAAAGCGAAATTTAGAAATAAGAATTCATATGGTAGAATTTTATTTCTTGTGCGAATTCAAAGCAGTGAGTCTATCCTAGCCCTATTGTTTATCATCTAGATTCATATTTTATTTCTAAGATACTTTTTCAATTCTGAAAGTGTTCTTTCCATATGCGCAATTGGCAATTGTTTACTGAAATCAGCATTATGAATTATGTTATTTCTAATTTTTCTAATGTTGTTTAATTTATGCTGTAACTCCTTATCATCTATATACCTTATGAGTGTGGATGGTGTAACAAAAGTTTTATCATCGTGCCTTGTATATAGATGTTTTAGTTCGTTCTCTATATCTACCCATTTGAGCATAAATTCTTTAAAATCTTCAGCAGGAATATCATTTTTTCTAGCAATGCCTGAAAATAAATCCTTTTTAATCTCATTACATATTGATTCAATAGGATCATTTTCAGGATACAAATCCTTCTTGGAAAACCTTCTTTCAGAATCGCCCCAAAAGTCCTCATTATTGGGGAATCTAAATTTAGCTATAAGTCGGTTGTTCAAATCAAGTTCTGATTTTTCATCATAGGATTCACTAAATTCATCTTCACCTACGAGAAATCCTTCCTGAAAGTATGGCCTTAAGGCTTCCGGAGGAGCAATGCTAATGAGTCGAATATTGGTTAAATAATGTTCTGAATTGACCGATATTCTGTTGGTATAATATGGTAAACCAAATACGAAAATATAACTATAATTGCTATCATTATCTAATGAAGCAAAAGAACAAGCGACTTTGAGTGATTGTGTAACATCTATTAAAGGGGTCTCAGTTACTTCATAATGTTGAAGAATACTCCATTGTATAAGTCTCTTCCGTTTTAAAGTTTTAGCTGTAAACTTCTTATTAGCAATACTATTTACCAATAGCTTGCTGGCAGAATGCAATTTATCCCACCTGAATTTTAATTCTTCTGAGTTTAACGGTTCACCTCTGTATATTGATGGATAAAAAGATGATTTGCCAGTTTTATTTCTATAATCGTTCTTTTGCCCTCTAAAAAATAATATATAGTCTTTATTGGCATATGATAGTTTGGCAATTAGTCGTCTTAGTTCACTATATGTTGATACATCGTATGCGTCATTGCTAGCAACGTTCTTTGCAGTTATGCCATTATTATGAAATTCCTTTGTTAGATGTGGTGTTATACTTCTCATATTTATCCCTAGTTATAGACTATAATCTGTCTCTTATACACATCTCCGAGCCCACGAGACATGCGCAGATCTCG
>ENA-OXYB01000030-OXYB01000030.1-human-gut-metagenome-genome-assembly--contig:-NODE-30-length-58058-cov-14.315363_pt1 | contig 58058 bp, 47 predicted proteins | sample MGYA00244941_ERZ652754 | MGnify/ENA primary metagenome ERZ652754 (study PRJEB26926, sample SAMN06164654) | human gut metagenome | biome: ENVO:00009003; feature: ENVO:2100002; material: ENVO:00002003... | reverse complement strand
GCATTTGTGTTTCGTCTAATGCTTTTTGCACGGCAACTTTTGATTTGTCGACTTGGTGGACAAAATCGGCGAACTGGTTTTGAAGTTCTATTGGTGGAACTGGAACATCAAATTTTCTAAAATCATTCATAGAAACTCTTGGCATTTTTGCTCCAGCAACTTTCTCATTTATCATATTCACAAACTCATCATTACGAAGCATGAAAGCAAGATATTCTCGATTAATCTTAGTATTAACAGGCTGCAACGGAACCAATTCCGATGTTGCATACCCACATCTATTTGGTATTACAACTTTATTTAAATAAGGGCGAAGTTTAGAATACAGTACATTACTTGTATCAAACGTACAGGTTGAATTACCTACCTCATCCTCTGTTACTATCAAGTAATCAATTATTCTACCTGTCTGAGCCTCAACCATATCTAAGTTAAGAAGCCATACTTCTTCATGGAACTCTCCCTTATAATTCACAATAGGTGCAACATCTTCCATTGATTCTGTTGACCATCCTTTTGTATTTGAGACCGGCATACCAAAGAGTTCGACAAATCGGGCTTTAATGAGATTGTCAAATAGCTGTAATTCCTTATTTCTTAAATCAATCACTTTAGATAAACAATCCAATTGCTTTACAACTTCTTTTTGATTTTCCTTTGAAGGAACATCTAACTTAACATTTTCCAGATTTTTCCTAGAGATTCTCTTTCTTGTCGTTCCTGTAACATTACCTAATAATTTCATATAGTAAGAATTTGAACGCATAAAATAGCATAAATATTCCTTACTCACAATAGATTCATCTGGTCTGCAAATTGTACAATCAACTGCAGTTATCATTCGTCCTTCCTTTTGAGGAACAATGCACGCTCTTCCTACAGGTTCCGGTAATCTTGAAACCAAAATATCTCCTGGATATATTTCTGTACATTTTAATTTTTCAAATGTATCTTCTGATATGTATTTAGCCCTTGCTTCTTTTTCTAAGTATACCCCCTCCCCGATATTTCCAGTTTGAATTAACCTTATTCCTTCATCAGATTGGTCTTTACTTTCTATCCAATCACCATCAGTAAAGACCGTACATATATCTTTTAATCTCATCTACATCATCCCAACAAATCCGAATTTGTCTTCCTTTCTATTCTATCATTTCGCACTAACTGCAATCAAATAATTCACAAAAGCACTACACGACACCAACATAAATTTTGCTTCTTCAAATGTTGATGATGGTCCACCAATATTGCCAGCATGTCTTATTCCATTAGCATCCGATGTATATCCATAAAGCATATTAAAAGCCGATTTCAATCCTGCATGAATTACCACACCATTATCTTCTAATTTTTTTAACATTTTCCCCAATGAAGCCTCTTTTCCCGTTATTCCAGTAAATATTTCACATAATGCTTCAACCGCACTAATACTTTCTTTGATAGAATTCTCATAATCAGGAGATGTTCTATCTCCAAGCAACTTATTTGCTTTAGATAAATGCTCATATACAGGCGAATAAGGATTATTCAACGCCTGTTTTACTGCTTCTAGCTCATATTCATCACTTATTGGTGTAAGTTGCTCATCTATAAATCTATATCCTACATATTCTCTTTTTAAATATAAATTGGCAATTTCATAAATAGAACTACTTCGATAACTACTATTAAAATATTGATATTCTCTCACATCTTTTAGATACGAATTCCAATACTGAATAATTGCTTCTATCAGTGTCAAAACATCATCATACTCATCCTCTTGTATGGTCTTATTAATCATTTTAAAAACTGTATCCTCAACATATTTTCGTCTTATATCCACTATTTCAGAATAAATGGTTCCGATAACATATCTTAAAAATTCCTGTATGTTTTTATCACCATAATATACATTACCATATATCTCCTGATAAAACTGACTAATCATATTTTGCAATTGTACTCTAGTTCTCTTATCAAATTCTTTTAACTGAATTTCTGTATTTTCCGGTTTGATTTTATTTCTATCAGAAAATCCACCCCGTTTACTTACTTTTGCCATAATCTCATTCTCCTAACAATTTCTCCAACTCTTCCATCTCGTTCCCAATCTCAATCTCAATCTCCCGAATATTAGCCATAATCTCAGATGTAGGCGGATACTCTACAGGCACATACTCAACTTCTTTATACTTATTGATACTAAGATCATAATCATTATCAACGATTTCCTGCTTAGGAACCATGAATGACTTATCTGTACGTTTTCTATCTAACTCAACATCACGATTACGAAATCTCTCAATAATATCCGAAATATCATTATCCGCAATTGGAGAACGTTTGTCATCCAGGCTATATCCATCTGCCTGCATATCATAGAACCATACATTGTCTGTTCCACCATGCTCTGTCTTTGTAAATATCAGAATAGCAGTCGATACTCCAGCATATGGTTTGAACACACCAGAAGGCATTGAGATAACTGCTTCGAGTCTCTGATTTTCCACAATTTCTTTTCGTATATCCTTATGAGCCTTGGAAGAACCAAATAATACTCCATCAGGAACGATACAGGCACATCTACCGCCAACTTTAAGCATACGAACAAACAATGCTAAAAAAAGAAGCTCTGTTTTCTTTGTTTTGCACACCTTTAACAAATCTGCTGATACAATATCTGCATCAAGGCTTCCCTTGAAAGGTGGATTTGCAAGAATCAGCGAATATTTATCCTTATCTGGATTCTGATCGGACAAACTGTCTCTGTATTCAATAAATGGGCTTTCTACTCTATGATTCATCATGTTCATTGCTCCTATACGAAGCATAGTTCTATCCATATCATAACCATGGAACATATGATTCATGAAATGATCTTTTTTCTGTTTATCATAGAAGATTTCATCTTTCTTATTAGCCCACAGATACTCTCCTGCTTCCACCAAAAATCCCGCTGTACCGCAGCTCGGATCGCAGATCACATCATCAGCTTTAGGATCCATAAGTTCTACCATCATTTTAATGATATGACGAGGCGTCCTAAACTGACCATTTACCCCTGCTGTAGCCAGCTTTGAGAGAAGGTACTCATATACATCTCCTCTGGCATCTGAATCATTCAGTTTTGCCATCTGTGTATATAAATCATCCATTGCATCTACAACCTTGGAAAGCATTAATGGTGTAGGAAGCTTAAAAATTGCATCATCCATATATTTTGAAAAAGCACTATCTTTATTAGCATGCAGATTCTTAATAAACGGGAATACCATTTCCTGCACTACAGAATACATTCTATCAGCCGGATAGTCCCTGAAAACAGACCACTTAAGTTGTGTTCCATCAATAATCCTCTCACCAATTTTTACTTTCTCGGCAAATACACTTTCATATGGAAGACCAAGCAGAGCACTTTCTTTTGCATGTGTATTATCAGACACATCTAAATCGTGAATGAACATAAGATATGTCATCTGCTCAATTACATCTAACGGATTTGTTAGACCTCCAGTCCAGAAAATCTCCCATAAACTGTCTATTCTATTTTTTAATTCGCCTGTAATCATTTTCTAAATCTCCTTATCCCAGTTCCACTTATACTTTGTATAGCGGCCATTTCCAATCTTTATTATCTTCCCTGCCTTAACCAAATCAGTTAGTGTCCGCTGTACTGTAGTTATACTTATTCCTGACGCTACTTTTACAATCTCAGTCTTAGTAATTGTACCTAAGTGATTCTTTATCAGTTCTTCAATTCTATCTGGCTTAGGTATTCTCTTTTCCTCAACAATCTTTGTTCTATCAAAAAAATCGCGATATGCTGCAGTAATTATCCCCAAAATATATTTCACAAAATGCTCGTAATTGTTTTCATCTTCCATCCATCCTTGCGAACTTTCCTGTAAAGCATCATAATAACTGCCTTTTGTTCGCTCTATTAGCTTTTCCAAGCTGATATATTTTCCAACAATATAATCATTCTGATATAGCAATAATAACGTCAATAATCTACTCATTCTTCCATTTCCATCATTAAATGGATGAATGCATAAGAAATCTATAATAAACATCGATATTAACAAAAGCGAGTCTGCTTCGCCTTGGTTAATTGCCTCATTATATGCTGTACACAAATTTATAATTGCGTCTGGAGTTTCCCATGCAGGTAAGGGTCTGAATCTAACAAACTTATTACCCTTTTCATCCTCTTCCTCAATAATATTATCAGAAGTCTTGAATCTTCCTCCGTTAGAAGCATTCTCAAATTTATATAAATCTCTATGAAGCTGTAATATAAATGTATCACGAATCGGAATATGCTGAAAATTCTCGTGTATAGTATTAAGTACATCCCTGTATCCTGCTATCTCACGCTCATTTCTTGTCCTTGGCATTGTCTTATCCAAAACAATCTTTTTCAAACGTTCCTCAGAAGTATAAATACCTTCAATTTTATTAGAGCTCTCTGTACTTTGAATCTTTGCCATCTCAACAAGATTTTCCAGCACATCAGCATGACGTTCAGCAATCAAGTGCTGTTTACCTTTGTACTCATGAATTGTTGTAAGATAACTTACAATTTCTGGTGTAAGCAATTTCTTCCATTTTTCCGTATAATTGAATTGTTTCATTTTTATTGCCCCATTTCAAGTTCAACTTCGTCACATTCACAAAACATCCTAATTGAATTATATATATAATCTTATTCAAAATCAAGTTCAATTTAGTCATTTTTATACAAATGACTAAATTGAACTTATTTTGAATAAGTAATCATATTTCATAAAAGTCAGCACCATTCTTTGATATTTTATCCTGTAGGCAAAACTCTTCATTAATTTTGATTACGAGAATTATGAACATTTTCAATAAAACAATGTAGTCATTCTGCTGTTGTTGTTCATCTAGAGAATTCGTATCATGAATATATCGATTCCGCAAATCAAGGCCATTAGAAAATTCAGCCTTATTTAATACATAATCAAAATACTCCCATTCCGGCTTCGATAACAACGAGCTTTCCACTCTAATTTCGCCTTTACTAATAAGTTCTCTTAATATGTCACTATCTTTATATTGCAGACAAATAACACCTTTATCATTTAATTCCTTTAGAATCCGTATTCTTTCATAATTTAATATAAATATTCCATCATTTATAACCACTGCTCCGCGTTCTAATAACCAGTTAAATTCGTCGAAATTGTACTCTTTTAGTTCTTCTGGTCTTACATGTTCAGATTGAAGTAATTCGAAAAGTGTATTATATCTGCCTTTAGTCTTCTCAGTATAAGAAAGCAAGCCTTGATTCGAAAACATATCCTGCATTTCACGTAAAATTTCATTGCTATTCGCATATGCATACTTATTTTTAATTAAACTCGGAATTTCTTTATATCTCACAGACCCCGATATCATTTCATATAATTCTCTGTCAATCTCTCCTTCTTCGCAAAAAAGCTTAAACTGCTTAGTCACTCCGTCCATAACCGTAGCCACACGCTCATACTTACTAAGAATGCTGTCACTCTTCTCCGGCATAATACAAATAAAACCATTCGCACCAAATTCATTTTTTAAGTAGACTTCAAAAAACCATTTAATTATCTCCTCTAAATAAATGTCAAAATTATTAAGAATATCAACATAACCCTGCATTTGTCCACTTGAAAGCACATTTAGCAATTCAAAAAGCTGCCCCTTTTGATACATTCCATTTCCTTGAACAGATACCATTTTTTCAAAAATCCCCTGTTTCAAGCTTCTTGCAGTAAACAAACATCTCATACAAATATCTGTATATCCAAACAGATAAATGAAATTATTTAACAATGTAGGATAGTCCAAATTATTTTTTATCCAATCGGAATTGTATTTTGCAATAATAATACCGTCTGAAAAATCTAAATCTTGATCTGGATTTTCAGGTGAAAAAGATACTTCTACACCTGTTTCATATTCAAACACCGAAGTTGTATTATTGTTCCAATAACGCTCACTCCTTTTCTTTGCAAGATGTCTAAGTTTTGCATCTACATCAAATTCTTTCGATTTTTTTGACTTACCATTTATGATTAAGTCTAAAATATTTATATTTACTATATCTCCATTAATATAAGCTTTTATAATATTATACTTGTCCTCTTTCGTTAAACTTTTAGGAAAATAGCACTTCGTCTTTCCATTATCTTTCCTCATATAATAATCAACAATAAATCTAGCTCCATATTCCGGATTTTTAAGCATTTCTGTAATCTGTGTATCAAACTTCTCAACTAAATTTTTATTTTTCAAAAGCTCGTTTGGCGGTATGCGGAGCCCGTCTGCAATTTCTTTGAAATGCTCTGCAGAAATTTTGTCATACACCTTATATATGTAGAAATATTTCCAAAATTCATCCCAAAATATAACTTTACATACATTATATATAGGAACAATTGCATTCTCCGTAATGCTTTGAAAAAATAATCTCACCTCTTTTTCAGCATTTCTAGAAAGTTCTTTATACTTTCTATAATAATCATCATTCCAGGCATTTACATAATCATATTTATCAAAAAATTCTTTAATACTACTTAACTCCAAAACTCTATTTACATCAGATAAATCCAATTGATTTTTAGCATAAGCATCCAAAACGAGTGGAATTTTTTTCTCCTCACCCACAAAATAATATCCTATTGCAAAATATTCTTTCAATCCCAGTTCTTGCAAAGCTCTATACCTCTCTATGTCCCATTCGTATCTATAAAAAACTTTCTGTCAACATTTTCGTTCTATTATCCCCCTAATTTTCCCCCAAAAAAAATTCACAAACGACCAATGCCCTTACGCATCATATCTTTTGTGAACTTCTAATCTCTTTTTATCATATTTACTTAGCTTTTTCATAACTTCTCTCTCCCTCCAAATCCTATATAAATATTATGCAACTCCTTTTTCCAAATTGCAACCTTTTTTAATAAAAACCGTCAAAATCTCCCCTCTTATCAATCTGCTTCACGCCCCAATTCGACAATACTTTCTATGATTTCTATTTTATATTTATATCTACATCCTTATCTAACAATTCCCATCACAAAAGAGCACAGAATCTCTTCCATGCTCTTATCTTGCAACTTTCATCTATCTAATTATCTTCAGCCTGACCTTTCTCCTCATCAGAAGCCTCATCCCCAGATTTTTCTTCCGTCCCCATCACGATTTTTTCCTCTTTCTCTTCCTCATCCAGACTCGAAACTGCCTCATCTTCCCCCGAATCCGCAGTATCTTCCGATGCCACCACATCCTCCAGCACAGTTTCCTCTTCTAACACTTCTTCTTTCTGCGCTGCATCCTCCGGCACAGCCTCTTCTTCCTGCACCACATCTTCCACAACTACTGCCTCGCCCTGCTCTGTATCTTCTACATCTTCCGTGCCTTCATCCGAATCCAAAACGCCCTCTTCCGCTTTCTCCTTCGCCTCTTCTTCCGTTTCTTCCACTCCCCCATCCTTCCGGAACTTCTCCCGGAACTGCTCCTTCTTGGCTGCCACGGCGTTCTTGAGGGCAAGCTTCTTCTCTTCGCGGTTTTCTAAGGCTTCCTGCTTCTTTGCGTCACGGAGTTTTTGCTGTTCTTCGCGCTGCGCGGCTTTCTTAAGCTCTTTTTCCTGGCGCTGCTCTTCTTTGATGCGAAGCTTCTCGGCTTTATCCTGCTCCTTCTGCAGCAGGCGGTTCTGGCGAAGCTCGTCTTTCGCCTGCTGCTTCTGGCTCTTCTTGACCTGCTTTTTGGCGGAACGCTCGATAGAACGGATCATGCTCTTGGCATCACCGACTCTGCGGCGGGCACTGCGGTATGGATCGTAGAGGAAATAGGATGCTGTGGTAAGTGCCAGCAGCACCAGTCCTATGATAAGGCAGATTGGAAGTAGAAAATCATAGAAGCCGTACTTTAATTCATAACCGATAAAGAGAACCAGCATCACCGGGAAAACTACTGCTGAGAAAATATCGCAGATGAGTCTCCAGAGAAAGAAGCACTGCTTCTGATGTACAAAAATGGCAGCCTGCACGCCGGTAAAGAACATCAGCATCAGACAGATTTGTGATGTGATTCCATGTAAAAAGCCTACAAAGACGCACAATGCCAGTGAAAAGAAAAACATGGCAAGGGCGTAGCCTCTGCGGTATGCATATTTATATTCCCGCATTCCCTCTCGCTTATCTGCACTCAGGTCATGGATTTCATATACCCGGTCATTGACCCGCTCCTTCATGTCCTCCCGGTATTTGCGGCCTTCTCTGGCATGTGCCATATTTTCGTCCATGTCTTCGTCCAGTTCCTGCAACATTTTCTGTTCCATAAAAATCTGCTGCAGCAACTCATCTTCCCGCTCTCTGCGCTTTGTGATTTCATTCTGAATCCAGCTTGCCTTCTGCATCTGGAGACTCTCTTTCATCCATTGTTCCTTTTCCATATCTTCACCCATAGCTGCCTTCTCCGTTTCGTACGCTTCCATTCTGCTCTATTTCTAATCAATCAAATCATTCTGAAATCTCGACAAATGCTCATAAGGAAGAATCAGTCTTCCCCGGTATAAGCCGCAGCCGTCATTCATCAGGCTGTTGCTTACTGCTGTAAACATGTCGACATCCACACCTGAAAGCTCCAGTTCCTGCAAACGCCTGCACCGTTCATAAGCTTCATCAAAATAAATGCATTCTCCCTCCGGGATGGTATCCCGGCGTGCTCTGGATGCTTCCTGCTTTTTCTCATAATTAATATGATTGGCAGAACCGATTTCTGCAATATCGTCCATCTGCTTTGTGCGAAGCTGCATTTCCACATAACATCTCGCACTGTTATCATAAAAAGTAATATGTAAGGATTTGTAATCGTCCTCCTTTTCGCTGGTGATATAATCCCGGTAATATGGTTTTACAGCATCATCCAAAAGCGGGGAACTGCTTCTTAAGACACCGCCTGTCAGCTCTGCCGTAAATCCACGCTCCTCTAAAAACTGTGGCAGCACATTTGCAATCTGATAAAGGTGCTTTAATTCCTCTTCTTCGCGGTTCTCATGATTTTTCAAATGACACCGTGGCATGGAAATCACAATCCGGTATGCAATCAGATCACGGAAGCAGTTCAGCTTTTCCTTTAATTCTGCAATGTCCGGATAGCTTTTATGCTTTTTATAATAATCATAAATGTACTCTACAATATAGCCGTTGAATTTGCCCTCCGCACGAATCAGTGACTTGATTCTTCCTTTAAAAGTAAAGGAAAGATAAGGATATTCCATTGCCATATATTTGTAGAACTCACGGATTTTCTGGGACTGCGCTGTCAGGAAATCATTGTGCTCTAACAGTTCCATAATCTGAATCAGGAAATTGCAGTGCACCAGATCCACTTCATTTTTTGATACTTTTGCGGATGCCCGGAGGTCCTGCGTATACTTTTTCAATATCCGGAACACCGTTGCTCCGGAGTATAAGTAATCATTTAATGTAACCATTTTTCCTCGCTAAAATATCTTTTTATTTCAAATACTCTGCCAGTTCATATACCCTGTTTTTTGTTAATTCTGCCGCCTTATCATTTTCCAATAATGGCTGCAGGCTTCCGCCCTCGGCATCTTTGCCGGCTTCCTCTACTGCACTGTCTTTTGTCTTAATCCAGTCACGCTCTTCCTGGGTAAGAGTCGTCATAGTGTCCTCATCCAAAGTCTCTTTTAAACGGCTCCAGATAGAATTCAGCTCATTATCCCACAACTGATACAACTGCAGAGACAGGGTATTCATTTCCTGCTGTGTCAGTTCTCCACTGGAAAGGTCTTCCTGCATGGCTGCTGCTTTCTCCTCGATTTTCTGCAATTCACTCTCTATGGATACATCGGAAGTTGTGGTTTTATCATTTACCGTAACCTCATCTCCACTCGGTCCTAAAAAGGTATCAAAGGTCAGCGTATTAAAAATTGCATAGAATGGAAGCGTCGTATCCTCATCGGTAAGACCAATGGATGCCCAGTCCAGAAATCTTTCCGGCAATTCATCTAACGGTGCACCCGGCAGATAAATATATAAATCATAAACCTCTTCCAAACCAGCCGGTCCCGTGTAAATATATTTCACGCCGCCTTTAATTTCCGTGTCGCCTTCTGTTTCCTTCGTTGCAATATTCTCCAACTGCATCTCATAGGTATAATCATTTATCTTTTCCGGCTGGGTGAATTTTCCATAGAAATCACAATAGTAAAGGGTTCCATTTGGATATCCCTCCCCGCTATCTCCCGCATCTGCATCATGATAATTTCCCACAAAAGAGCCATCCTCGGATAAAATCAATGTAGAATCCCATGCACCGGCTCCGCTGGTAAACATAAAGCTTTCTCCTGCAAGCTGTGCAAAAATGTCATCTTCATCCACATTTTCCGTTTCTGTCTCCTCTGTCACCTCTTCTGAGTTTTCCGTTTCTTCCGTCTCAGTCTCAGCCTCTGTTTCTGTGGTCTTTTTCTCCGGCTCCACGACTCTTCTTCCACAAGCCGCAAACGTTGACATTCCCAACGCTGCACTTAATATCATTGCTAAAAACTTTTTCCCTTTCATAAACGAATCCTCCTGATGTTCCTTTTCATTTCTCGCCCCTTTTTTATCTTTCTATGATTCTAAATCAAAGACATCCTGGTTTCTTCCCCGCTCCTTTGCCGCATAGAGTTTCTCATCCGCTAAGCGGTATAATATCGTAACAGCAATTCCTTCTGTATAATGCTGTACACCACTGCTGAAAGAGCATTCGATATTCTTTTCATGCTTTGTAAATTCCTTATATTCCCATCTTATATGCTCTAGCATTTTACCGATTTCATCCGTGTTCATGCCCTTTAAAACCAGCATAAATTCTTCTCCGCCAAAGCGTACTGCAATCCCTTTATTCTTTACATGCTTTGTTAAAAGTCTTGCAAATTCCACCAGAACAATGTCTCCAAACCCATGTCCGTAAGTGTCATTCACATGTTTAAAGAAGTCAAGATCAATCAGTACCGCATCAAATTCTTCCTTCTCATCCAGAATAAGTTCTCCCAGATACTGATTTAAATAACGACGATTATAGAGTCCGGTCAGTGCATCTTTATCTGCGGCATCTTTCAACTGTTCATTCAACTTCTTTACTTCTTCTTCCTGCCTCTGTCTCTGCATCTGAAGCAGGATAGAAATCAAAAAGACACAAAGTAAAACGATCAGCAGGGAACAAAGTGTGCTCTGCAGCACGACTTCTTTTGACAGTTTTTCACTTTCCAGCGGTCTCATATAGGCTAAAATAACTGCTGCCACATCGGCTACAATTACTATGCCGGCAAACCGGATTGCATTTCCGGTTGGAATAAAAATCGCAATTGCTACCATCGCAAGTACCATGTATACAATCGTTCCCGTCTGATATATATAATACAGTGCCGGAAATTCCACAAGGCTTAATACTGCTATCATCAAATAAGACGCATAACGTATCTGTCCTTTTTTAATTCCAATGAAACTTCCTGCGGCCATAAGTAGCATACAGATTCCGCAGAAAATCGTTGTTCCGTTCCATCCGAAAATCAATGCATTTCCAATAAATCCTGCCAGATTTCCGATACAGCTTCCCATTGCCAGCACATAAAACTGTCTGCGGTTCACATCAATTGAAGTATCAAATAAAAAATTCATCTTACCTCTCCCATTTTATGAAAATAAAATTTTCAATTTATCCAGTGTATTTGCACATATCGTAAGTTTCTTTTTTAATTCATCATCCGGCTGTGTCTGATCCGGAACCATTGCCACCTGACAGCCTGCCTGACAAGCACTCATAACCCCATTGGGCGAATCCTCCACCGCAAGGCATTCTTCCGGAGCAAGTCCAAGTTGTGCACATGCAAAAGTATAGATATCCGGTGCCGGCTTTCCGTGTTCTACCATGGTTGCACTGATGATTTCATCAAAGTACGGATATAGTCCTATCTGCTTTAAATATCTTTCTGTCCGTTCCATGTCGGTTGCCGTTGCAACTGCCCGCCGGATTTTCTTTTCTTTTAAGAAATTCAATAACTCAATAGCTCCTCTTTTTATCTCAATACCGTTCTTTGTAAGATATTCCTCCATCAATTCCTTCCGGTAAGCCCGGATAGCCGGATAGTCAAGATTCTCATCTGCAAACATTTCCTTTAAATGCGCCGGTGCAAAGGGTTGTCCTAAGGAACGCATGGACAATGCCTGCTCATCACTCATTTCATAGCCAAAATGCGCCATTGCCTTAGGCCAGCAGATTCTATAGTATTTCTCTGTATCAATGAGTGTTCCGTCCATATCAAATAAAACTGCTTTTATCATATTACATTTTCTTCCTGCCTTTTTCATTGACTAATTTGCCATACCCACTACCACAGTTACCGAAAAAAGATTTTCCTCCTGTTTCAGAAAAACATCCCCGTTCATTTTATGCATCAGCTTTCTGCATATATAAAGCCCCAGTCCGCTTCCTTCCTGGTTTCCTGCATTGGAGCCACGATAGAAGCTGTCAAAAAGATGCGGAAGTTCTTCTGCCGGAAGAACTTCTCCTGTATTTTCCACGGTAATCAGCACACAGTCTTCTTCTTTTGAAATTGATATACCAATTTTTTTGTCACTACCATATTTTATAGCATTTTCTATGATATTCTGCAATACTTCCAGCAAACGTTCTGTATCTGCTTTCACCAGAAAATTCTGATACTCCCCCATGTTAAACCCTATATGAAGCTGTGAAAGTTTATCTTTATAGTATACTGTATCTCAACAGACATTTCCGATGGCATGCCTTCTTCCGTAAGTTCTTCTGCCAGGCCATCTAATTCTTTTGCCAAATCAGCCCGGGTCTTTCCTGCCATATTCCCCATTGCCTGTGATACATCTGATATGTAGACATCACTTTCTTTTCCAAATGTCGTAATCAGATTCTTACTTTTCATGGTATCTGTTGTAATAACCACTCCCAGCATAAAAACGGAACAGAGGAAAAAGGACAATATAATCGTAAGGAACCGTCTTGGACTGCTTAAAATATCATTGACTGCCAGATACCAGGTACTGTTGAAACGGCTTTTTCCCAGCCGGTAAATGGATTTCTTTTTAAAGCGTTCTCCGGACTGACCGTTTCGAATGGCATCCACCGGTGTCAGCTTCTTTACTTTTCCGGTACACCGGTATGCAAACCAGATGGTAACTGCAATAACGATAAGTGCTCCAATGAAATTTGCTGTAATGGCATGACTGTTTCCCAACATCATATTTTCTGTCACAGACTGCAGAAGCATATTGCCAAATGGGATGCTTGCCAGGAATCCAATTGCTGCTCCCACAACAGCCAGCATCAGATATTTTACAAGATAAAGGCTTCGTATCTTAAAGTCCGTAATTCCGATGGCTTTCATGACACCGATTTCCCGGTATTCTTCTGTCACCGTAAAAGTAATCGTAAATTTCAACACTGCAAAGGATACTATCATCAGGCATACACTTAAAACCAGCACCACAAATGCCACAATCATATCCATGACATAACACAATTTAAAAATGCCCCGTCCCCGGTTAAATAGGATGTTGGATGCATTGCTTAATAAAGAGGCTATTTCCGATGGATTGTCTGTGTCAATATAAATGATCTCGCCACGGTATTCTGCAAGACTTTCATCCGATGCAAATTTCTGATAATCCGCTTCATTTAAAATAAATCTTTTATTTCCCATAAATTCAGAACCCAGCAGCGCATCTTTTGCTTTTCCGGCAATCGTAAGCTCCATACTGTTTTCGCCATGGGTAATCGTAAGTTTATCTTCCTCTTTTAAATCATTTGCATCTAAGAAATTTCCTGTGACATAAACCTCACCCTCAGGCACTTTTGTAAGCTCCTTATTATCCTTTGTGAAAAAATGTATCTCACTTTCGGAAATGGATTCTATGATCATTGCCTTGTTTGCCATATCAAGTTCTTTTCCCTCTGCCTTGATATTCCCTTTGGTTGCATACATAATATGATCCATGCGGTAGTCTTTTACATACTGACAGGTATCCAAAAGCTCCGGCACACCGCCATCCCCCTGCTGGGTCAGTACTACATAATCTCCAATGTCTGCCTGATTAAGATAATAATCTGTTCCATTTACTACCGTCAGCACATTGTTCAGCCCGCTTGCCACAAACATGGCAGCTAAAATAATAAACAGTAAAATTACAATATTAATTGTTTTCTTTCGCTTTAAGTCTTTGCGTAAGATATCCCAAAACATCTTCTGCTCCTTTCTATCCTCTTAGTATACCTCAACTACGCGAAACGCGCTTTGCAAGTTTCGTGCCGCAGTGCGCATCCTCGCGGAGCGTTTTTTACTTTACAGGCAATTTCCTGTAAAGAAAAAAAGAACCGGCAAAGTTTTATTTCCTTTGCTGGTTCTACTATAACGAATCAATTATTAAAGAATCCTTAAATCCCAAAAATCTTATTTCAAGCTTTCTTTTAAAATAAATGCCATCAGAAGTGCATCCGGTCCGATATGGGTTCCGATTGCCATTCCAACTTCATGTAAGCTGCTTTCCGTCAGGGAAAATTCTTCCATGGTTTCTTTCTGGAATTCCTCTCCCATTTCCGGGTTATTGCTGTGGGCAAATTCTACCGGCATGCAGTTATCCACTTCTCCTTTTTTCAAAAATGCCTGCATTCCGCTTTTGGCTGCTTTCATGCCGCGGGCTTTGGAATATCCTTCAATCTCTCCATTCCGGAGCAGCAGCACCGGCTTGATTCCCATTACATTTCCCACTGCTGCAACTACCGGAGAAATACGTCCGCCCTTTTTCAAATATAATAATGTGGACGGAACACCGGTAAGATAGGTGCGGTTCTTTACTTCTTCCAAGATTCCTGCAATCTCTTCTGCACTTTTGCCTTCTTCTTTTAACTTCACGGCATACTCCACCAGAAGCCGCAAGGATAAGGATGCCTGCAGGGAATCCACGATATATATCTTTTCATATCCGCACATTTCCTTCGCCAGCACTGCCCCATTATAAGTTCCCGAAAGCTTCGAGGAAATAAGAATCACCAACACTTCTTCGCCTGCTTCTTCTGCCGCTTCATACTTTTCTAAAAATGCTGCCGGTGATGGCTGGCTGGATACCGGAAGTTGTTCCTCGCTGCGCAGTTTCTCATAAAATGCTTTGAAATTCTCTTCTGTATTCCGGTCAAATATAACATCTTCAAAGTTTGCCGAAATCGGCACCAGATCCACGCCCATTGCCTTTGCTTCGATTTCTAATATATCAGATCCTGTATCTGTAATTATCTTCATTTTCGTCTCCATCTCTTGACTGTTGTCTGTATCTATGCCACACTATATGTGAGATAATTTATATCACATTGTTGTGGCTGCATAAGTAGCATTGTAGCATAGTTTTCCCTTTTTTCAACGGTTTGATGTGAGACATTTTATATCATTTTGTATCATGATACGGATGTGGTGCCGGTGGGTGGGACAGAACATGATATTCGTTTCTTACGATTTGCATTTGATATGTGCATTGGTTCATTACGCAAAGAGCGTTATTTTTCTTAGCACTGTATTTTTCTTGCTGTCAGGCTGTACTTTCCGTTGCTTTGACCGGATGCCGGCTCTGTCCGTCTGATGCGGATACCACATTCCGTCTGAAAGAGACGCTAAGAATTCCGTTAAAGTTTCCGTATCTTCCGGCACCCGGCACATATTCGCATCCATGCTTAAGATGTGCCTCGCTGGCACGTCCCTGTGCCAGCGTTGCCGGTTGCTGCCGGAATTCTAAGCGTCTCTAACAGACTGCATATATCGTATCCGCATTCAGGCGAACAGAGTCCGGCATACTGTCAAACATTGGAAAGACAGGCTTTATCGGCAAAAGAAAAATGCAGTGCAAGAAAAACCGCTCTTTGACGTTAGAAGCAATGTATGTATCAAATACAAATCGTAATAACAAATATAAAGCGACTGTCCCACCCACCGGCACACATCCATAGCACATACGAACAGGAGTATTCAAATGAAAGAAACCGACAAAAGATACGAAGCGAACCGCCAGGTAAAATTAAAGATTGCCCGTGCCCTGACCAAACTCATGGACACCAAAGCATTTTCCGATATATCCGTAACCGATATTATTACCACTGCCGGAGTAGCAAGAGCTTCCTATTACCGGAATTTTCATTCCAAGGAAGAAGTGTTGATTAAAATTACGGACGATATTATGGAAGAATACCGGAAGAGGGCAGAAAAGCTTGAAAATGACTTTTTCAGCTATGAGGCAATTTTACTGATTTTCCGATATTTTAAGACTTACAAAAAATTTATTTTAAGTGTATATAAGGCAGGTCTCGCATACATTTACTTAGACCTTTTTGATCAGGAATTAGAAAATCATATGGGTGACATGCCTTATAATGATATTCACCGGTATAAAGTCTACTTCTATTCCGGTGCACTCTATAATGTTTTCTTAAAATGGCTGCAAAACGGAATGAAGGAACATCCTTCCGCTATGGCTGCCATGGTGACGGAAATGTTAGAACAGGGAGCCTATCCGCTAGCTTAACTGCCAGCGGACATGGCTTCCTTCTTCATCTTTTGTAATAAGAAGCTGGTCTTCCATTTCCTGCTTTAATTCTGTTACATGGGAAATGATTCCAATAAGCTTCGAGCCGCCTGCCATCTCTTTTAATACCCGGACTGCCTGCTCTCTTGCATGCTCGTCTAAAGAACCAAAGCCTTCATCAATAAACATCATATCAAGATGTATGGCAGCAGAATTTTCCTGAATCTCATCTGCCATGCCCAGTGCCATGGACAGTGCCGCCATAAAGGATTCTCCTCCGGAAAGCGTACGGACTTCCCGCTCTTTTCCGGTTACATTGGAATATACCATAAGGTCAAGTCCCCTGTTCTTTCCGATTGCAGCCTTCTTCTCATCAAACATTCTAAGTTCAAACTGTCCTGCTGACATTTCTTCAAAACGGCGGTTTGCTGCATAAAGAATCCTCTCCAGATAATAGCGTTGCACAAAGGTCTCCAAATCCATACGGCTGCCGGACACATTTCCGGAAATGACAGTATAAAGCCGTGTTATACGGTTGTGCTGCTCTAATACCTGCTGCCGCCCGCTCCATATTTCCTCTACCGCTTCTAAGATTTCCGTATCCTTCTGATTGGAAATCTCCCACTCATTGACTTCCCTGCCGGTAAATTTACTCTGCTCCTCTGCTGCCTTAAGTTCCTCTGAAAGCTTCGCTACGTCCGGTTTCTCTTTCTCGCCTACAGCTTCTTTCGCTGTCTCATAGCGGCTCTGATACATCGTCTTCTGATTCTGATAATCCTCCCTTTTCTGCCGCATCTCTTCCATGGCATCTATCGAATACTGCTCCACCAGAGTCTGCCATTCCAGTTTGGAAATATCTTTTTCTTCTATATATAAATCATATTTTTTCTGCTTGGCTTCTGCTTCTTTTTTACGTTCCGGAAGTTCTCTTTCACAACGGACAATGCCTGTCTGTGTACCGGTTTTCTCTTCCTCTAAACGGCTCTTTTCTTTATCAGCCTTTGCATATGCACTTTCTGCAAAAGCCTTCTTCTGCTGTGCTTCTGCCAAGACTTCATCCGCTTCTTTTTCGGATGTATAGTCAAGGGTGCGGTTCCGCTCTGTGTAAGCTGCCTGACAACGGTCAAACTGCTCTTTTGCCAAAAGCTTCTTTTCTGTTGCTTCTGTCTCTTCTTTTTGAAGTGCAATCTTTTTTGCTTCTGCCTCTTCTAATTTATGAGACAATTCCTTCTTCTTTTTTATCTCCTGAGAAAGTGTTTTCTCTTCTTCTGTAAGCTCTTTCTTTCGTATGACAAGCCAAGGTTCTATTTCTTCATCGGCTGCCGGGTGTGCTTCCTTTCCAAAGGCTTCTATTTTCTTCCGGCACTTTTCCTTTCTTTCTGCCAGCTCTTTCTCCCGGTTCTCTCTTCTTACGTGGCATGCACCGGCTTCTGTAGATGCCGCTTCCTGCTTCTGCTGTAACTTTGCAACCGTTTCTTCTAAAGCTTCTAACATTTCCCGGCTTAATTCTTCCTGCATTTCTACCGCAATGCATGGCTTAGGATGTTCCATGGAACCGCAGACCGGGCATGGCTCACCCTCTTTTAATTCCTTTGCTAAAATGCCTGCCTGCGCATCGAAAAACCGCTTACGATATGCTTCGTATTCCTGCTGCTTTGCCTGATACTGTCCGGATGCTTCCCGATAAATCTCTTTTGCATGTTCCTCCTGTTTCTTTTCTTTACCAAGAAGCTGCTTTGATTCTGTAATCTCTGCTACGTCATCTTCGATTTCTGCAAGAGCACTTTTCTTTCCGGTAATCTGTAACTGCCTTACTTCCATTCCTTCGAAGGCTTCTGCTTCTTTCTTCCACTGTGCGATATTCTGCTCTAAGACAGTGCTTTTTTCTTTTGTCTCTTTTTCCGTCTCTTCCGCCTGCCGCAAAGCATCTTTACTCTGCTCTACTTCCTGTGCAGCCTTTCTTATTTCTTTCAATGCCGCTTTCGTGCGATTTACTTTTTCTTCTATAATACTGTAATTCTTCTGCTGTGTTTCCTTTTCCGCCTCTGCTAAGTTTCTTTCCTTTTCTGCCTCTTTTAAAGCTTTCTTTATCTCCGGCAGCTTTTCTTCTAATTTCTGCTGTTCTGCCTTTAAATCCTCCAGTCTCTTTACCGCTTCTTCATACTGCTGATAGAGCTGCTTTGCATCATAGGCAAGCTTTATCATCTGCTCTAACCGGGCAGTCTCTTTTATCTCCTCTTCCGCTTCAAAAAGGCGTGCTAACTCCCGCTGTGCTTCTTCCATCTGGGTAAAGGATTTTTGCAGATTTTCCGCTTCCTGCAACGCACTCCTGCAATGCTCCCGCAGTTTTTCCGCTTCTTTTGCTTCCTTCTTTTTCTGCTTTCCCTCTTCCTTAAGATACTGGCACAATTGCTGCATCAATTCTAAAAAGCGTTCCATCTCCGGTGCTTTTGCATCCGCCTGCTGCATCTTCTTTTTCAATGCCAACAGAGCTTCGGCTTCTTCAAAGGCTTCCGGTATGTCCACATTCTCAGCTTTGGCATGAAACTTCGTACGGATTGTGGCAATCTCTGCATCTAATTTTCTTTTCCGGTCTCCTAATTCATTGGCAATTTTTTCATATTTTTCTGTGTGGAATAATTTTCTGAAAATCACTTTTTTCTCATCGGATTTTGCCCGGAGCAGTTCCATAAATTCTCCCTGGGCAATCATTGCCACCTGCATAAACTGCCCCTTGGTCAGCCCGATAATATCAATGATTTTCTGATTTGTTTCCTTCTGTGAATAAACGGATTCATCCGGCATGATTAAGGTAACGGATTCGCTTTCTTCTTTTTCACCGCTTCCCCGCTTCAATGGGCGGACATGTCTTGGCACACGGCGCACTGTATAGACGCCGCTTTCTTCTGTTCCTTCACAGAATTTCAATTCCACATAAGGCTCTGCGCCTGCTGTGGCAAACTGGCTCTGCAGCTCTGTTCCACTTTTTTTATTAGCTGTGGAACTGGCTTCTCCATATAACGCAAAGGCTATGGCATCAAAAATAGTGGACTTGCCGGAACCGGTATCTCCGGTAATCAGAAATAAATTCTGGGATGGTTTTCGAAAATCAATTTTCGTCCGGTCTCCATAGGACCCAAATGCCTGCATTTCCAAGGTTAATGGTCTCATAACTCACTCTCCTCCTCTACTTTATTGATGACTTCCTTAAGAATTTCTCTCTCTTCCTCCTTCATCTCTCCGATAAACTCACAGCATAGCGAAAAGGCATCAAGCTCTGCCTCATGCCGGAATTTTTCCATTTCATAATTGGCTTTGTGCAGCGTTTCTCTTCGGATTTCCAGCAAATGGGGAAATGCATGACGCAGCCGGTCCTGCATGTCAAAGACATTGACATCCACTTTATCGGTAAGAATCACAGTTACAAAATTATCGGATGGCTGCTTTAATACTTCTTCTAATTCTCCTTCCACAATACGCACCTGACGCAGTGGTTTTAACGGAATTACTCTGGTGGAAAGCCTGCCCTTTTCTTCCAGTTCCACCATAATAATGCCTTTCTGCTGTCCTGCTTCACTGACGGAGCAGGCAAGAGGTGTTCCGCAGTAACGATAACACTCTTTTCCCACGGTCATAGGCTTATGAATGTGTCCCAATGCCGCATAGTCAAACCGCTCCAACACATCCGCAGACACTTCATCAATATTTCCCACGGTGCGGATTTCGGAATCCATACGCTCAACATCCTCCGCAGCTTTTCCTGCTGGCAGATAGAACTGGTGGCTCACCAGCACATTCCGCTCTGCTTCATTTACATTTTCTCTTTCCAGAAGCTTATGCAAAGTTGCATCATAAGAAAGATTGTTGTCATTTTCATCCGTTCCCACAATCTGCTTTACCATAGACGGCTTCACAAATGGCAGAAGATAAAAATTCACTTTTCCATACTTATCCGTCAATGTCACTTTCTCAATGTATTCCTCTTTCGTCTCAGGCGGCTTTCCTATCATATATAAATGCTGTCTTGATAAAATGCTTCGAAAACAGTTCACTCTTGGTGCGCTGTCATGGTTTCCACTAATCATCATAAGGACAGCCTCCGGCACCATCTCCGTCAGTTCATTGATAAAATGATCGAATACCTCTACTGCCTCTGCCGCCGGCACTGCTTTATCATAAATATCTCCTGCAATCAAAATGGCATCCGGTTTTTCTTCTCTGGCCCGTTCTACAATCTGATGCAGGATATATTCCTGGTCTTCCCTTAAATCATGATTCATTAATTTCAATCCGATGTGAAGGTCGGATAAGTGAAATATCTTCATAGCCCATGTGCTCCTTTTCTATACAAGATTATCCTACAAAGTAAGATTATATTTTTCTCTTACTTTGTATTATAGCTTGTCTGGGGTTCTGCCGCAACGGACTTCTGCCGAATTATATGACAGCATTTTTAAGCAGGAGACTAATTCTTTAGGGGGAAAATCTTTCAACTTTCTTCACTTTATAAAAATTTCGCAGTTTTTTTATTGATTTTATGACTTATTTATGTATAATAATTATGATGACGTAACTAGGATTTATAGTTTCTCAGTCAAGATATCATAAAAACCTGCTTTTTGCGGGCGATTATCATATTACTATATTTAAAGGAAAGAGGTAAAAAACAAAATGGCAGAAATCAATTTAAGCAAGTATGGCATTACTGGAACAACAGAAATTGTCTACAACCCATCCTACGAAACATTATTCGCAGAAGAGACCAAGCCAGAACTGGAAGGCTATGAAAAAGGTCAGGAAAGTGAACTTGGCGCAGTCAATGTTATGACTGGTATCTATACAGGTCGTTCCCCTAAAGACAAATTCATCGTTATGGACAAGAACTCCAAAGACACTGTATGGTGGACATCTGATGAATACAAGAACGACAACCATCCAGCATCTGAGGAAGCATGGAGTGCTGTAAAAGACATCGCTATCAAAGAACTTTCTAACAAAAAACTTTATGTAGTAGATGCTTTCTGTGGTGCTAACAAAGATACCCGTATGGCTATCCGTTTCATCGTAGAAGTAGCTTGGCAGGCACATTTCGTAACAAATATGTTCATCCAGCCTACTGAAGAAGAATTAAAGAACTTTGAGCCGGACTTCATCGTTTACAATGCTTCTAAAGCAAAAGTTGAAAACTACAAAGAATTAGGATTAAACTCTGAGACAGCAGTAATGTTCAACATTACAAGCCGTGAGCAGGTTATCGTTAATACATGGTACGGCGGAGAAATGAAAAAAGGTATGTTCTCTATGATGAACTACTATCTGCCATTAAAGGGCATCGCTTCCATGCACTGCTCTGCTAACACAGATATGAACGGTGAAAACACCGCTATCTTCTTCGGACTTTCCGGAACAGGTAAGACAACCCTTTCAACCGATCCTAAGCGTCTCTTAATCGGTGATGACGAGCATGGTTGGGATGACAACGGCGTATTCAACTTCGAGGGTGGATGCTACGCTAAGGTTATCGACCTTGACAAAGATTCCGAGCCGGATATCTACAATGCAATCAGACGTGACGCTCTTCTTGAGAACGTAACATTAGATGCTAACGGAAAAATCGATTTTGCTGATAAGAGCGTAACAGAAAACACCCGTGTATCTTACCCAATCAACCACATTGAGAACATTGTCCGCCCGATTTCTTCTGCTCCAGCAGCTAAGAATGTCATCTTCCTTTCCGCAGATGCATTCGGAGTACTGCCTCCAGTATCTATCTTAACTCCAGAGCAGACTCAGTACTACTTCCTGTCTGGATTTACAGCAAAACTTGCTGGTACAGAGCGTGGAATCACAGAGCCTACACCTACTTTCTCAGCATGTTTCGGACAGGCTTTCTTAGAGCTGCATCCTACAAAATACGCTGCAGAGCTTGTTAAGAAAATGGAAAAGAGCGGAGCTAAGGCTTACCTCGTAAATACAGGATGGAACGGAACCGGAAAACGTATCTCCATCAAAGATACCCGTGGTATCATCGATGCTATCTTAAGCGGAGCTATCTTAACCGCTCCTACAAAACAGATTCCATTCTTCAACTTTGAAGTTCCTACAGAGCTTCCAGGCGTTGATTCAGGCATCTTAGATCCTCGTGATACTTACGCAGATGCTTCTGAATGGGAGACAAAAGCATTAGATCTTGCTGACAGATTCATCAAGAACTTTGCTAAATATGAAGGAAACGAAGCTGGTAAAGCTCTTGTTTCTGCAGGTCCTCAGAAATAATTTTCCTGATAAGGAAATCAATAGAAACAGAAAACCGGATGTGATTCCACATCCGGTTTTCTTTATCTGTTTCTTATTTTGCTGCCAGATCCTTTACTACTTCACCTGCGATAATCAGTCCAGCGACAGATGGCACAAATGCCACACTGCCCGGAATATCACGCCGCTCCGTACATTTATGGGCTGCTCCCGGCGGACAGATACAGTTGGTTCTACAGCTGATTGCCATGTCTTCGACTGGTCTGGTTGGCTGCTCTTCGGAATAAACCACCTTAAGCTTCTTTACGCCACGTTTCTTTAACTCACGGCGCATTACTTTTGCCAGCGGGCATACCTTTGTCTTATAAATATCTGCCACACGGAACTGACTGGCATCTAACTTATTTCCGGCTCCCATACTGCTGATAATCGGCACATTCATCTCCTGTGCCTTCATAACCAGTGAAATCTTCGCTGTTACCGTATCTACTGCATCTACGATATAATCATACTCTTCAAAAGGAAATTCATCCGCATTTTCCGGCAGGAAAAAGCATTTATGCACTTCTACCCTGGCATCCGGATTAATCTCTAAAATACGGTCTTTCATGACGTCTGTTTTATATTTTCCAACGGTCTTTCTGGTTGCAATAATCTGACGGTTGAGATTCGTCAGACATACCTTGTCATCATCAATCAGATCAAAAGCTCCAACTCCGCTTCTTACCAATGCTTCGCAGACATATCCACCTACTCCGCCAATTCCAAATACTGCAACCTTTGCATTCTTTAATTTTTCCATTGCTTCTTTTCCAAGCAATAGTTCAGTTCTTGAAAACTGTGTCAGCATCTTCTATCTCCTCTTCTTTGACTACGCTACATTTTACCGCGTCCTTATGTTCTTTGCAACAGAAAAATGCTGCACTCCCATTTCTGAAAGTACAGCATTTTTATTTTTCATTTCATGACTTTTCTATTTCCGATATATCCCTTTTCACTTATTTCATACGGCGTCCTGCATTTAATCTGCCATATGCTCCCGCAGCCACTCCTGCCGCAGCAATCAGTACAAAAAGATATAGGAATATCTGATTGTCGTCTCCGGTTTTAACCTGTGTGCTGCTATCAGACGTTGTTGCTACCGGTGTCTGTAGCGAAGATGCGCCCGGCAATGTTGTAACAACATTACTTCCGGCGGTTAATGTCGTTCCATTATTATTTTCATTTGGCGTGCTTCCACCTGGTGTATTTTCCGGATTATTTCCGCCGCCCGGGTTTGACGGGTTTAAGCTGTCGGAAGAAGGAAGTCCTTTTTCTACTACAATCTGTGTTGCAGAAGACGCATAATAATTGCGTGTTTCCTGATAACGTACCAGATAAGTTCCGTCGGCAAGTCCGGTCAATTCATTTTCTGTAATTGCGGTATAGGTAGTTCCATCAATACTGTATTCCATTTCCGCATTCACACCACGAATCTTTCCATCATTTTTGCCATCAAGGGTTTCTGCTACTGCGGTAAGTCCTGTTGGTGCTCCACGATGTGCTTTGGTAATGCTGAAGTATTTTGTTACACTGTCTAAAAAGCGGGAACCACTGATAATTGCTGCAGCTGTATCACCCACTTCAATATTATCAACATAAGTAACCGTAAAATCCCTTCCTTCAGTTAATGTCATTCCATCATACGTTACGGTTACAGCCGGCTCTTTTCCTGTGCCATCATAGACAAAGGCAGCCGGGCTTAAAGTAATGTCCGCTTCTGCCAGCTTCTTATTACGAAGTACCAGATTTTTGGCACGATTTCCGGATTCATCCAGTACTGTAATATCAGTATCAACAAAAACTGAATATCCGAAAGGAATTAATTTGTCCAATGCCTGTTCCATTGCTGGTACATTTTTATAGTTTGCCAGACCACTTATCATGTTTTCTACTGTAATTACAGAATCGTCATCCGGTGCTATTGTAATCATTTCTACAAAGAATGAGCAAGGGGATGCCTGTGAACCTACATGAAGTCTACTGCTCTTTAATTCCAGACCACCATTTGCAGTCCAACTTATCTCATGGATATCCGCTTCCACATTTTCTAATGTACATTTATCAGAAAGACTAGTATTTGCATCATTGAGCATTCTCAGGTTAAGCTTTCCATTGGAAACGCTTAAGTGATTCATGATATTAAATGCATCTAATGTTAAACTCTTCCCATTTAAATCAAGATTTACAGCCTTATATACAGAGGATAAATCAATTGATTCACTGCTGTTCTTATAATCAACTAATAATTTTACGGTATTGTATTTATTGGCATTATGGAATGCATCGGACAGACTGTTATAATTTGTTACATTTCCGTTGGCATCTACAATAGCTGCCACCGGCTCCTGGTCATCACATACAACACATTTTCCATTGATACGCTTTGGATGCGTACATCCGCTGGCAGCATATACGGTTCCATCTACGATGGCACCTTTCTTTGTGCCATCTACAAGCTGGATTACACCTGTTGCCGGAACACTTCTTATCATATCACCTAAAGCTGTTCCTTCTGTATTTCTCTTTACCGTAACCGTTCCACCTGCATTCAGGCTGACTGCATTCAAAGTTGAAATCACATATGTGCTGCCTTCCTGTTCTATTGTAATATTCCCATCGGTACTCTCAATACTTCCACCGGCTCCGCCCCAGGTAAGTGATGAATCTGTTGTTCCATTCTGTTTCAGTGTCACATCATTCTTTGCCTTTATATCAAGTTCTGCCTGAAACATCGGTACAGTCGCATTGGTTGAAATGCTTACTGCTCCTGTCAATGCCTGAATCGTCAGCTTACCGTTTGCCATGACAGGGGTTGCGGTCTGTTCAATTGTAACATCCCCATTGGTTGAAGTTAAGCTCACCTGTGGATTACTCTTGCTTGTTATTCCCTTCGCTGATTTTAAAGAAATATCTCCTGCAGCTTCAATCGTAAGATTACTGTCAGTCAACACCCCTGTGCTGGTATTTTCCAGTTTTACCTTTCCACCGGTATTTTTCAGGGTAACATTTTCTGCATGGAAAATTGGATAATAATCAGATGCAGAACTTAATGCAAGGTCTCCTTCTGTCTGTGTCAGGTTCAGTGTGGATACTCCACTGTCAATCATACCACATGGTGCAGTTATCGTAACTTTCTTTCCACTTAAATCAACCACTCCACTGCTCAAAGCAATTGGCTCTGAAGACGTTGATGCAGTTTCCAGTGTAATATCACCGGTTGTATCTATCTCAAATCTGCTGCCACCGTTTATTACATTACTATTACTTGTTACCTTGAAATTTCCGGTAAAATCCTTTGTGACAACGGCAGCACCGGTTCCGGCTAACAGAAATGCAGGAGAAGTTCCTTCTACAGTAAAATTTCCTGCTCCGGAAATTGTTAAGTTTCCGCCTGTTACTGTCACCGGATTCGGTCCGGAAGTAGCAATCTCCATATCATTGTATACAGTCATGGTTGCCGTATCCTTATCAAAGTAAATATAGCCACCACTTTCCGGTTCTTCCCCTACTTTATCGACACCACGAATCGTTGCAGATGGTCCCGGTGTAGAAGGAGGATCCACCGCCTTCACATACCAGCCCGTCTCTAATGTTGTAATTCCTATTTGAACGGATGCCGGCGTATCCTCTGCCTTTACCAGTAGTCCGGCAGCATCTCCCATAAATAAGCCTGTCATCATAGTCAATGCCATCAAAAATGCCAGACATCGTTTTTTTCGGTTTCTTCCCATATTTCCTCTCCTTTTTTATTCTATTTCTTTTGTTCACACAGTTTCTATTTTAAGAAAACGCTTAAAATTTTGCAACCAATTCTTCCAAATTGTGATTTTATCTTCCTGATTGTCGATAAAAAATGATTCTTATTTTCTTTCAATATGTTATACTTGTTTCGTATCCGGTGTTTTTTACTTTTTATATACAGGAGAATAATTATGCTGATTTACTTATGCGAAGATTCTGAAAGCGATGCCTTACGGTTAAAACATCATCTGAATACATATGCCACGAAACATCATTGTAATATGGAGATTCTACTTTTTTCTTCGGGCGAAGAGATGATTCAGTATTATAAGGAAGAAAAGCGTTATCCGGCTCTGCTGTTTTTAGATATCTATATGAATAACAAGGACGGTGTGGAAACAGCACGTATCCTTCGTTCACTGGGCTATGCGGGTGGCATTATTTTCACCACTTCTTCTACGGAACATGCCATGGCAAGCTACGAGGTAAATGCTCTTTACTATCTGCAAAAGCCTTACTCACACACAGATTTTCTCAATGCCATGAGCCGCTGTGATACGCTTTTAGAGGAATCCAATGAAGTATTTACCTTTTCTGTCCGTAGGAAGGAATATTCTCTTCCTTACTCAGATATTCTCTTTTTTGAAACCGGGCAGCACAATATCCTGCTGCACGCTATATCAGAGACTTTTACGATTTCCGGAAACTTAACGCAGCTTACCGAGGACTTTGCCTCTGTTGTCTGTTTTCTTCCGGTTGGCCGCAGCTATCTGGTAAACTTAAATCATGTCACCGGAATTCTGCAGCACGACCTTATTATGGAAGACCACTCCATTGTGCAGATTCCTTTCCGTAAACGTGACGAGGTAAGCAAGGCCGTTAATAGCTGGTTTGCAAAGCTTGAGAAAGAGCCAACTCATCCCGGCTTATCCTAGGACCAGATATTTCCCATATTTCCAATGTACTCCTATTGTGAAAATGTTACAGACTTGTTACAATTTATTTGTACTTAGCTAAGACATGATTTCAAAGAAAATAAGGAGGACGAAACTATGTGTTTTAATTTCAATAGCTGTTCCGAGTTATTTAACACAATCTGCAAATTATTCAGACTCGGATGTTAATATGTTTTATGCGATTTGCATAACCTGAAAAAAGCTGCCGGTGGGCAGCTTTTTCTTTACATATTTTTTGCATATCATTTTGAATGGTTCTTTTAATCTTTTTTATCATCTTTTTGTTTTCCTTTATTCTGTTCTTGACACACGTATTGACACGTACTATTATAATATTAATTAAAGGAGAATTGCGTATATGCCAATGACTTCCAGAGAAATGATAAACTATCTTAAGAAACATGGTTTTATCATAACCAACCAGAGCGGTTCTCATATAAAATTATTTCATCCCGTTACGAATAGAACCGTTATTGTTCCTTATCATAACAAAGACTTGAAGAAAGGATTAGAACAGGCAATTTTAAAAGAAGCCGGTCTACGATAATCCAATTTCTATCGAAAGGAGGTTCTTATGAACAAATTATTTTATCCTGCCATTTTTCATATTGCAGAAGAAGGTGGATTTTGGGTCACTTTTCCAGATTTACCGGAATGTATGACCCAGGGAGATGATATGCAAAATGCTTATGAAATGGCTGTTGATGCCTTAGGTCTTGCCCTGATAAGCCGTAAGCAGGAACATCAGGAGATTCCGGTTCCTTCCCAGCCAAAAGATATTACAGTTTCCGAAAATGAATACTGCATTATCATCGAATTCGATATGCTTGCTTATCAAAAACGCAATAACTCGAAAGCAGTTAAAAAGACCCTTACCATTCCGGAATGGTTAAATGAAGAGGCTATCTCGCTCAATATTAATTTTTCGCAGGTACTGCAGGATGCTCTTATTCAAAAAATTGGAGCTAAGCTGTAACCCTTAAGCAGTTTTATCCGCTAGGTCACTTTTTGAAGTGAAAGATTTAATCTACATCAAGAGAAAAGTGCGTTGTATTTTTCTGATTCTGTGCTATACTATCAATATAACCGGTAGTTGTTAAACCGAACGGCAATTGGAGCCTAGTACGTTTTATCCATCTACTGGTTTTTTCTTTGTCTTTAGAGATATATTGAACTCTACTACTGTCTATTAGATTTTGCATACTCTCTTTACCGTATGCACTAACCACTTTTATTTCGTCAAATTTGATTCCGCCTTTTCCTTCATAATCGGTATACACCAATTTATTATCCAATCAGAGCACTTTTTCTCCTTTTCCATCCTCAATAATAGAACCCATTTCTTTTTCTGTATCGGAATACTCCTCTTCCAGGATTGCCATGAGGTCTTCGTCAATATCTATCGAGTATCTCTTCGCTGGGTTATCTGTAATACTTTTGCCATTATCTGTTCTTCTGCTTCCAATGTATTGTTCAGATATACTTCTTTCGGTATCTTGTACGCGAACCGAATCAGTTCTACCACTTCTTCGTCCGTTTTCAATGCGTTGGTTATTCCAACTATTATGTTTGTATCTACTCCACAAAAATCCAATCCCTTTATCAAATCCTTCATTGGTTCTGTAATTTTTCTTGAACCTGCCACTCTCAATTACCTCCACAACATTATTAAAGTTTCTATTGTATTCTTCTAATTTTGTGATATACTTTTCCTAGAAGTAGTTTCATTATCGTTGTTAAACCCTCGGGAGTTTGATCGTGAAACTGCTTCTTTTATTATTAGCATAATTCTCATCTATATCTATCTGCTTCCACAAATTCTGTCGTATGTCAAAAAGTTGCAGGAATTACTCTTTAGAACCGTTTTTTACTCGATACTACTCGATATTTATTTTACCTCATTTGCACCCACTTGTACCTATTACCTACAGAACCTGCCACTGGCAGCTTCTTACGGATGCCTGGCAACCAAAAAGGCTGTAACCCTTGAAAAATCAGGGGTTACAGCCTTTTTTCTAGTTAAGCTGGCAACGGGAATCGGACCCGTGACCTCCGCACTACCAATGCGACGCTCTACCGACTGAGCCATGCCAGCAATTCTGTCGGAACTAATCCCGACTTGTAATACTATACTATAGAGAGCTATGATTGTCAATACTTTTCTACAGCATAATGTCAGATTTTTCTTTGCTATGCTCAATCTTCATATTTAACTTCCGGAACGGAATTGCAATTACAAGTCCAATCAGAAGTGAGATTATAATATAGATGCCCAAGATGCCGAGGCATTTCCAATAAGTCATTCCATACATACCACCAATGGTCTCCCGGAGTGCATCCATTCCATAAGGGAATGGGAAGAAACGGTAAATCCGCTGATAGATTGCCGGCAGTACTTCGATTGGGAAGGAACCGCCTGCTCCTGCTACCTGGATAACCATAATGACTACCGCCAAAGCCTCTCCGACATTTTCAAAGGCTACCGTTAATGCGTACATAAATAAGGTAAATACAAAGCTGCAGCCTGCGCAGGCAAGCCAGAATAAGAACGGGTTATGGCATTGTATCTTAATATAAAACAAATCTCCCAGTGCAGTAATCAATGCCTGCACCTGTCCAATCAGGAAGAATGTAATATATCTTCCAAAGAATTTCTGGTAAGGTTTTGCATCCGGTATTTTCTCATCCGGAAGTACCTTTACATGAATGATTGCCACCAGAATCAACGCACCTACCCACAATGCCAGTACCGTATAGAACGGTGACATTGCCGAACCATAATTGGAAATCGGATAAATCTCTTTCGTCTCCATATTGACCGGAGAAGATAAGAAATCTCCTAACAAAGTCGGGTCGGTCTCTAAGATTTTCATCAAAGCCTGATACTGGTCACTGATTTCCAGAGCACTGAGACTTGTAATCACACTGTCAAGTCCGGTCTTCATTTCCTGTGCTGCTGCCAGTGAATCACTTAAGCTTTCATTTCCCTTATCGAGGGTTTCACTATAAGCATCCAATACTTCCGATACTTCATCAAAATCTCCATCGACACCATTTAAAATTGCCTGTGTCTGATTCAGTGACCCCTGCATGGACTGAATGGTTGTCTCCAGCTGACCTTTTACCGAATAGTCAAACGTATCTTTTAAAGCTTTTATTTTGGTCTTACAGGAAGTTATTTCGGTAGATATTTCAGTGTTTAAAGTATCCTTTGCAGTATTTAAATCTGTGACATTATTCTGGACACTGTTTAAATCTGCTTCAATTTTATCTAACTGTGCTTCGATTTCTGCAATCTGACCGGAAACACTTTCATCATCCTTCCAGTCTGCCACACTGTTTTCAAATAACTGACGGATCAGCGGCATCATATTAATTGCGCTCTGCAGTCCGCCGGAAGATAAATCACCATAGTTATCCAACTGATCTAAGGCATTCTGTATCAGCGTATTTATGTTGTCAAGGCTGTCAGCTGCTGTATTAAGATTTGCTGAAATAACCTCAGCCAAAGCACTGGCATTAAGGCTGCCGGAATTCAATGCTCCCTGCATGGTATTTACCGTATTCGAACCATCATCTACCATCGTATTCAGATTCGGCAGCATAACCTGTGTCGTATCAATCAGGCTGGATGCCGAATTGGTAATGCTGACAAAAGAATTCAGCAATGCAATATAGCCGTCCAAATCTCCGCTTAAATCATTAAGCTGTGTCAGAAAAAGATTTATCATAGAGCCGGAATCCATTCCATTTTCTACCATGACATCATTTACCTTTAACATGACTTCTGCCAGAGTGCTGACAAAGGTTGCATTTACCTGTTCCTGCACTGCCGTTTTTGCCTTGGATGTAATCTTTGGTGCAATGGCATTTTTCTTCTCATTTTCATAATAAATAATCTGCGGATTCTGTACTTCTCCGTTAAGGAAGCTTATCATTTTCTTGGAGAAATCCTCGGGAATAATCAGTGCCGCATAATATTCACTGCTGTATACACCGTCGGTTGCTTCATCCATGGTATCAGTAAACTGCCAGCCCATAGTCTGGTTGGCTTTCAGGGCATCAATGACGCTGTCTCCGATATTTAAAGGCAGACCTCCCATGTCAATTCCCTCATCTGCGGAATATACTGCTATCTTAAGATTTGATGTAGATTCCGGTCCATACGGGTCCCAGTTGGACAATATATTAAACCATGCGTACAGTGATGGAATAATGGAAAGACCTATTACAATAACCACTGCTACCACATTTGTGCTGACTCTCTTAAAATCCCGGTAAAAGATTCTAAAAATATTTTTCATGTGTTATCCCTCTGCTACTCCTTTGTGCTATCCGTTAAAAGTTCCTGCTCTGCCGTCTGAAGTGCGGTACGAATCCGTTCTTCTACCTGGGCAATTCCATCGCCAATCAGTGCATCTCTCTCCTGCTGCTCCCGGTTGGAAATCTCATTTAATTTTTCCTGTAATTTATAATCGGAATATTCTACAAAGATTAAATATCCTGCCAGAATAAACAGCGATACAATCCACAAAATCAAAAATACAATTTTTGAGCTTTCTGTCCAGAATAACAATGCCAGGAAAATCAGTGGAATAATGATAAGACACCGCAATCCGATGCGGATACGTTTCTGGTTCTTCTTATGAATCTCCTGCTCATAGCCTAAAAGCATGTCATAAAGCTTTTCATAATCTTCTTTCTTTTCCATCTGCTCTTCACCTGCTCTCTTACATCATCTTCGTATCTTTCATTCGCTTTTCTACGAAATGATTGATACCCATAAATGGTACGCGAATCAGCAGTCCGATTAACAATGCCGCTGCTGCGAAAATCAGAAGCTCTGCCAGATTCTTCTCATAGGCTCCGCCATACATGCCGCCAATGGTTTCACGCATGGCATTAATAGCATATGGAAATGGGAAGAAAATATATACCCGCCGGTAAAATTCCGGCAATATCTCAATCGGATATGTTCCACCGGAACCTGCAATCTGAATAACGACCATTACAACCACCAGTGCTTTTCCGATATCGCCAAAGGAAAGTGTCAGCGCATAGATTAATAAGGTAAAGGTAAAGCTCGTCAGCGACGCCGCAAACCAGAACAATACCGGATTCTTCACCTGACAATGCAGCAGATAAATATTACCCAGCACAATAATCAATGCCTGTATCTGTCCCATCACAAAGAAAATGAGATATCTTCCAAGAAAAAGCTGATAACGCTTCGGATTCGTCAAATCCTTTTCGGATGCCTTTACCTTAATCAGTGCCACCAGTACAATACCGCCTACCCAGAGTGCCAGTGTTGTATAAAATGGTGCAACCGCAGAACCATAATTTTTAATCTCATAAACCTGCTTTGTCTCCACTTTTACCGGCTGTGCAAAGAATTTACCATAGGATTCCGGATCGCCGCCCAAAAGTTCCATGATAATCTGCATCTGTTCATCTTCCGATGCTTCATCCAGCTTGCTGATTGCCTCTTCTATCTTTGTATCACAGGTCTGCAGCAATGTCTGAATCTGTGTAAAGCTTTCATCTGTAGCATCTACCATATCTAAGGTTCCATCGAAAATGGTTTCCATGTCACCTAATGTATTATTCAGATTATTCAAAAGATTGGTTACATTGACCAGTATCTGGGATGCCGTATCCAATATTCCGGATACTCCAGGCACCAGATTATTGGTGTATACATTCTTCATATTTTCAATGGTCTTGCTGCAGGTAGACAATGCTGTATTCATTCCGCCTGTCACAGTATCTACCGCATCTTTTACTGCATCTGATGCATTGTCCGGCATCAGTGTCTCTAAAAGCTTCTGCATTTCTTCTGCATCCTGCTTCAACGCATCAATCTGTGACATCACATCATCCATATCCGTTTTCTGCTCGTCCGTAAAGCTCTCATCTGTCTTGAGTCCACTGATTGCTCCATAAAGCGACTGCAACTGGTCATTTAAAGTCTTGATATCATTCGTTGTTGTCTCAATACTTTCAGTTGTCTTCTTGGCAGAATCTCCCAGTCCGGCATTGGTAATATCCGTTGAAATCTTATTCAAAGAATTCTCAATATCCGTTAAGGTTGTCTCCACATTCTTGGAAAAATCTGAAAGTGTAGTATCCGTACTGTCTAATTGTGTCTTTGTTCCATTCAGGGAATTTACAGCTGAATCAATTTTATCTTCCACCTTTGACACACTGGAATTGGCTTCATCAATCCCTGCGCTCAGTTCTTCATTTCCGGACAGGAAGCTGTCTATCATGGCATCATAGTCCTTTAAATTCTGGCTGAGCTGCTCTAATTTCTGGCGGAATCCATCCACACCGCCATCTTCACTTATTTTCTCAGAAAGATTATCCATCTGGGCAAACATGGCACTTGCCGCTGTTTCAAGAAATGTCTCATTGATACTGGACTTTAATGTGCCCACTGCAGTATCGGTAATTTTCGTTGCAATGGCATTTTTCTTCTCATTCTCATAATATGTAATGGTCGGATTCTCCAGTCCTTCAGAAAAGATGCTGAACATGCTCTCGGAAAAGCGGTCACCAATAACTACTGCCGCATAATATTTTCCACTTTCTACTCCGTTGATTGCTTCATCAGAGCTGTCTACAAACTGCCAGCCTATGGACTTATTCTCCTTCAACTGCTCAATCACCTGAGCACCCATGTTGACGGTTGTGCCATCCTCTAATTTCATTCCTTCATCTTCAGATGCCACTGCAATATAGATATTTCCGGTGTTGGCATAAGGATCCTCGTTGGAATAAATATTAAACCATGCATACAAAGATGGAATAAAACACAATCCGATTGCAATGACCAGTGCGAAAAAATTCCTGCAAAGTCCTCTTACGTCCTTACGAAAAATGTGAATGATATTTTTCATGCTGTTACTTCCCTTTCAACTTCTTCTTTAAACGCTGCAACGCATTATCCACAGCCTTCGGCTCTTTTCCCATAGCTTCTGCAATCTGCTCATAGCGAAAGCCCTGCAGATAATACGACAACACTTCCTGTTCCATTTTGCTTAAAGTTTCATTTACTTTCCGCTTGAAATCTTCCCGGTCTTCCTGACTGATAAATAAATTCTCCGGATTCGCCTCATCTATAGTCTCTAACACATCCGCCAGATTCCTGCCTTCCGAATCCTCACTATCTGCATAAAGTGGTACATACGAATTGAGCGGTGCATGCTTTTTCCGATTGGAAGCCTCCACCGCTGTATACATCTGCCTTGCAATACAAAGGTCTGCGAAATGAAAAAAGCTGCTGTCTTTATCCGGCTGATAATCCCGGACAGCTTTAAACAGACCAATCATTCCCTCCTGAATCAAATCGTCTGTCTCACCACCAATGAGATAAAGTGCTTTTGCTTTTTTCTTAACCAGACTCTTGTATTTGTCCATCAGATAATCTGTAATTTCTTTTTCACCACTACGAAGTGCTGCAATTAATTCCTCATCACTCATGTTCTGATAAGATTGCATCTCTCTCTCCTGTTAACTTAATCTCTGTCTTACAATTTCATAAGCTAAAACACCTGTTGCTACCGATGCATTTAAGGAGTCAATATCTCCCTTCATTGGAATCGATGCCACAAAGTCACAGTTTTCTTTTACTAATTTGCTGACACCTTCTCCTTCATTTCCGATAACCAGTCCGATAGAACCTTTTAAATCCAGATCATACATGGTTGTGCCACCCATATCTGCACAGACAAACCACATGCCCTGCTCCTTTAATTCCCGGATGGTATTGGTAAGATTGGTTACCTTTGCTACCGGTGTATAATAAATGGCTCCTGCGGATGCCTTTGCTACGGTAGCGGTCAGTCCCACTGCACGGCGCTTTGGAATAATGACGCCATGGGCACCTGCCAGATTGGCAGTACGGATAATTGCACCCAAATTGTGCGGGTCTTCAATATTATCCAGCAAAATGACAAATGGTGCTTCATTTTTCTTTCTGGCATTTTCTAAAATATCTTCTACCGTTGCATAAGAAAATGCTGCTGCCATGGCAATGACACCCTGATGCTTCTTCGTCTCTGACAACTGCTCTAAACGCTCTTTTGCCACAAACTGTACCAGCGTATCATGTTTTTTCGCTTCTCTTAAAATGGTCTGAATGGGACCGTCTTTACAGCCATCTAATACAAACAGCTTGTCTATGGTTTTTCCGGAACGAAATGCTTCTAAAACTGCATTTCTTCCTTCTATCTTCGTGCTTTCTGCCTGTGTGTTTTCCATCTGCATTTCTTCCATTCTACTTTCCTCCTGCCAGATCATTCTTTCCGGTCTTCACATTATAGTGTCTGATTGCTTCTTTCGCCAGTTCCAAAATCCGCTCAAACTGATCCGTCAGATATAAATAGCCCATCAATGCTTCAAAGCCGGTGGCACGGCGATAATCTGACATAGTTGCGTTTTTTGCCATGGTCGGAGACTTGGCATTTCTGCCTCTGCGGTAAATTTCCGTTTCGTCTTCCGTAAGCATCGGAGTCAGTGTCTCCATCATCGTTGCCTGCGCATGTGCTTTCACCAGATGGCTGGTGGTCTGATGCAGACGGGATGCCTTGGTATTGCCTTTTCCAACTACAATGCTTCTTATGACAAGGTCATAAATGCCATCTCCTATGTAGGCAAGTGCCAAAGGGGAGTAGGTTGCTACATCCACCTTTGGCAGGTCAAAATATTCTTTGATATGGGAATCTATGCCTTTTTCCATTTTACACCCTCTCTGGTATCCTCTAAGACAATTCCTTTTTCCAAAAGTTCATTACGAATTGCATCTGCTTTGGCAAAATCTTTTTCCTTCTTTGCAGCCTTACGCTCTTCGATTTTTTCTAATACATATGCTTCTAAATCTGCATCGATCTCATCGGCAGGATTTGCTACTTCTCCCGCTGCTAAATCAAGAGATAATACATAATCAAAATCTTTTACCAGTGCAAGCTTGGTTGCATCGGTCATATCGGCTTTCAATACTTCATATACTACAGTCAGTGCCATGGAAGTATTTAAATCATCCTCTAATGCCTGCAGGAATTTCTCTTTGTATGCATCAAATTTATCCTGCTCTACTTCTGTAGACGCATCCAGTTTTGCAATGGTCTTACGAAGCTTTACATAGGAATTTTCCATATTATCCATTACTTCATAAGAGAATTCCAATGGCTTTCTGTAATGGGACTGCAGACAGAACATACGATATACCAGCGGCAGATAACCTTTTTCTTCCAATAAGGAAACGGTCAGGAAATCTCCCTTGGATTTACTCATTTTTCCTGATTTATCATTCAGATGATGCACATGGAACCAGTAATTACACCATTTGTGTCCAAGATATGCTTCACTCTGTGCAATCTCATTGGTATGATGTGGGAAAATATTATCCACACCACCACAGTGAATATCCATATATTCGCCTAAATGCTTCATGCTGATGCAGGAGCACTCGATATGCCAGCCCGGATAACCAACGCCCCATGGACTATCCCATTTCAGTTCCTGGTTATCGAATTTGGACTTGGTAAACCACAATACAAAGTCACTCTTGTTGCGCTTATTTTCATCCTCAGATACGTCATCACGGACACCTACCATCAGCTCTTTTTCGCTCTGGCTGGAGAATACATAATAATCATCTAATTTTGATGTATCAAAATATACATTTTCTCCGGCAATATATGCATAGCCTTTCTCTAAAAGTACCTCTATCATATGAATAAATTCCGGGATACAATTGGTTGCCGGCTCTACCACATCCGGACGTTTGATATTTAATTTGGAGCAATCGGAAAAGAATGCATCGGTATAATACTTTGCAATCTCCATAACGGTCTTGTGCTCACGCTTTGCGCCCTTTAACATTTTATCCTCACCGGTATCTGCATCACTGGAAAGATGTCCTACGTCTGTTATGTTCATGACACGCTTTACATCATAACCTGCATAGCGAAGTGTTTTCTCTAATACATCTTCCATAATATAGCTGCGCAAATTTCCGATATGTGCAAAATGATATACGGTTGGTCCACAGGTATACATTTTCACTTTGCCATCTTCGTTTGGCACAAAGGTCTCTACTTTTCTTGTAAGGGTATTAAAAATCTTTACGTTGTTCTCCATGTTATCCTCCATCGTTCCTGGAATTACTTATTTAATTCTTCTCTACTTCCTGCTTTAATGCTTTTATCTCTTTTTCCATATCAATGATACGGTTGCATAATTCTGAATTTTCCCGCTGCAATACATTGATGTCTTCCTGTACCGGGTCCGGCAGATTGCACTGATCCATATCACTGCGCGGAATTTTTACATTGTTACGTTTTACGATTCGTCCCGGAACTCCTACTACGGTACAATTTGGCGGCACCTCTTCAATTACCACACTTCCGGCACCGATTTTCGAATTCTCTCCTACCGTAAAGGAGCCGATGATTTTCGCTCCGGCACTTACCATTACATTATCCTCTAAGGTCGGATGACGCTTTCCGGTCTCCTTACCGGTTCCGCCCAAAGTTACACCCTGATATAAGGTTACGTTATCTCCGATAATTGATGTCTCTCCGATGATAACGCCGGTACCATGGTCGATAAAGAATCCTTTTCCAATTACTGCGCCCGGATGTATCTCAATTCCGGTTTTTCTTGCTGCTTTCTGTGAAATATATCTCGCCCGGAAGAAATGTCCCTTCAGGTAATGCTTATGTGCACGCCTATAACTAAGCATAACACGAAATGACGGATAAAGCAAAACCTCCATTGGAGATTTTAATGCCGGATCACGCTCCTTGATAATCTCAAATTCCTCTTTTAATTCTTTTATAAAACCCATGATTACAGCCTCCTGTTCACTGTATAGATTCTTTCCTTTATGCATGCAAGCCTGCAATTTTTCTCGCGGAGCGATTTTTTTACTTTACAGGAAAGCAATTTCCTATAAAGTAAAAAATCGTCTCTATATAAATATAGAGACGAAGTTATTCCGCGGTTCCACTCTAAGTAAAGCATTGCTGCTTTCCCTCAATACACGTAACGTGTGCTATTCGTTCCTGGCTACTTGCTTTCACCGGGACTGCTTCCGGATGCACTTCATATACTTTGGAATCAAGACTGCTTTCAGCCGATGACAGTCTCTCTCTTTTATTCACGCATGTATACTACTCTTTCCGTTCACTGCATTTACCAATTCATTTCTGAATCATTTTTAAATTCTTTTTACGCTACTAGTTTATGCACGAATTGCCATTTTGTCAATAGAAAAGTTATTTTCCGCATCCCGGGCAGCCTGAACAATTTCGTTCACTGCCTCCCACTGCTATGCTGTTTTCATAGATACTTGAGATAGCACAGATTGCCTGGGAGCTGATTCCATCTTCGCTTCCGGTAAAGCCAAGCCCTTCCTCTGTGGTTGCCTTTACATTTACCTGACTGACGTCTATCTTCAATGCCTGTGCAATATTTTCTTCCATCTTCTCAATGTGTGGACGCATCTTTGGCTTCTGGGCAATAATCGTAGCATCGATATTATCAATGACATAATTCTCTTTCTCTAAAAGCTGTCCCACTTCTTCCAATAATTTTATACTGGAAATCCCCTCATATGCCGGGTCTGTATCCGGAAAATGCTTTCCGATATCTCCTAAAGCCGCTGCCCCCAGCAACGCATCCATGATGGCATGTAACAATACATCTGCATCCGAATGTCCCAGCAAGCCAAGACTGTGCGGTATCTCCACTCCGCCTATGATTAATTTTCTTCCTTCTACTAATTTATGAACATCATATCCCATTCCTACTCGCATGTGATTACCTGCTTTCTTTTTTTCTTTTCAACTTTCCGGCTCTCTGCTTCCGCCCTATCTCGGTCCAGCTCCGCAGTGCATGCGGGAAGCTGCCATGCACCTTCCCGCTCTCAGGCTTTCGCCCTATCTCGGTCCAGCTCCGCAGTGCACGCGGGAAGCTGCCATGCACCTTCCCGCTCTCGGGCTTTCGCCCTATCTCAGTCCAGCTCCGCAGTGCACGCGGGAAGCTGCCATGCACCTTCCCGCTCTCGGGCTTTCGCCCTATCTCGATCCAGCTCCGCAGTGCACGCGGGAAGCTGCCATGCACCTTCCCGCTCTCGGGCTTTCGCCCTATCTCGGTCCAGCTCCGCAGTGCATGCGGGAAGCTGCCATGCACCTTCCCGCTCTCGGGCTTTCGCCCTATCAAAAACAAGGAAAATCCAGCTTTGTCTGCAAGCAGCCAATCTGGATTTTTCTTGTTTTTGGCACTGCTCAATGCTTACGGACATTATACCACACTGGAGGTATTTTCTGATAGCTGTTTATAGATTTCTTTTTTCATATTATTTCCTGTTTTGCATCATACTATAGTTTCAGGAGGTATTTTTATGAATTCTAAAAAACTTTTTATCTGGGGTTTTCTCTTTGTGTCTGTGATTGGATCCCTATTACATTTCGTCTATGAATGGTCCGGTAACAATTCCATCGTACGGCTTTTTACACCATGGAATGAATCCACCTGGGAGCACATGAAGCTTCTTTTCTTTCCAATGCTGGTTCTTGTGCTTTTTCTCTTTTTCAAACTGCCGGAACAAAGTCCGATTCCAGTAGCACTCTCCATTGGGACGCTGGTTGGGTTGGCATTGATTCCAATTCTCTTCTACACATACACCGGTGTGCTGGGCTTCTCTGTCATGGCGATTGATATTGCAATTTTCTACATCAGTGTTCTGGGTGTCTTTCTTACCGGATGGTTTCTGAAAGATAACCGCGAACTTGCCAACCGCAGGGGACTGCTACTTACCTGCCTTGTAATTCTTGCAATTCTGTTTTTTATCTTTAGTTACTATCCGCCTGAGATTGGACTTTTTCAGGAGCTATAAGCTATTTTTAAATATAGAAGCAGGTAGGTAAGGGCTTTACAAGAAATTGGGTAAGAAACACTCTGTTTGCAGTGTTTCTTACCCAATTTACTACGGTGCAACGCTTCTGGCTTCCCGGAATTGCGACTTTACTGAGCTAGATTGGGCAAAATAAAGACTGTTTCCAGCTTTTTTGCCCAATTTGCTACAGTGCGGCGCTTTCCGCTTCTGAAAATTGCGACTTTGCTAAGCTAGATTGGGCAAAATAAAGATTGTTTCCAGCTTTTTTGCCCAATCACAACTGTTCTATACGGGAACTAGACCAGAAGCACTCTTCGCCGCCCACGCACTACCAAAATCCACCACTGGCAGATTCCACGCACCGACAGAATTCTCACATGCAGTTCTTTCCAGACCCCAGGCCTTTTCTTACTACTCGCGTAAAAAAAGAATCTTGCATTTGCAAGATTCTTTTCAGTAGCGGAAGGGAGATTTGAACTCTCGACACCACGGGTATGAACCGTGTGCTCTAGCCAACTGAGCTATTCCGCCATATTCAATTATTTGTTTTGGAATGGGACCTACAGGGCTCGAACCTGTGACCCTCTGCTTGTAAGGCAGATGCTCTCCCAGCTGAGCTAAGATCCCATATTCCTGCGGGTTACTCATCTGCAACCCGCTTTGCTAGTATACTATATAGGAATAGTGAAGTCAAGCACTTTTTCAAAAATATTTTTGAAACATTTAAAATTTTTGAAAATATTTCAAGATTCAAAATTACTCCAATAATTCTGTCAAGCTGCCGGATACTTGCCGTATGAGATACCTTTGCAAATCATATATCTCTCTGTACTTCCTACTCCTTCGCAATAAACAAAACACCCAGTGTTCCAGGTCCGCAATGGCTGGATACTACACCGCCGGCTCTTGTTTCTAAAATTTCACGAAAGACATGAAGGTCATTAAGGTACGCACGTACCTTATCTACGATTTCCGGAGCACTGCCGGAATGAGTGATAAATACGCGTTCCGGGCGGGCATTCTTCATTGCTTCTTCCATGTCTTTCACATAGGAGAGGACAACCTTTTCCATATTACCACGGTATTTCTTGCCCGGTCCCATCTTGCCATCCTCAACACCAATCCGCGGATGAAGCTTTAATGCACCACCGGCTAAGGCAGCCAGTCCACTACACCTTCCACCACGATAAAGATAGGTTAAGGTGTCTACCACAAAGCTTGCCCGAACCAGTGGTTTCAATTCTTCAATGCGTGCAGTAATCTCTGCCGCGCTCTTTCCCTGCTGTGCCATTTCGGCTGCTTCTATGACAAGAAGTCCAATACCGGTAGAAAGGTTTGCTGAATCGATTATAGTCACCAGATTTTCCGCATTCAGTTCTTCCGCTGCGAGACGCATCACATTCATGGACGATGACATCCCGGATGCAATGGCAAAACAGATAACCTCCTGACCTTTTTCTACATAAGGCTTTAACAATTCTACTGCCTGCTCTGCAGATGGTGCTGAAGTCTTTGGAGTGGTCTTGTGTTCATCCGACCAGTCAAAAATCTCCTGCGGAGTAATATTTACTCCATCCAGATATTCTTCGTCACCCAATAAAATGTGAAGCGGAAGAATAGTAATATCATAACGTTTTACCAGTTCTTCAGATAAATCACAGGTACTATCTGAAATTATCTTTACCATATCAAAAACCTCCCAAAATAAAAATTTACATTTCTTCCAGCAGATGCTCTACCAGTTTTACACAATCAGCTGCATCCGGGGAATAGCCATCTGCACCGATTTCATCTGCAAAGCTCTGTGTAATTGCTGCACCGCCCACGATAATCTTGCTGTTGCAGCCACGCTCTTTTGCCAGTTCTACCACATCCTTCATACGCATCATAGTAGTGGTCATCAGGGCAGAAAGCCCGATAATCTGGGCATTCTCTTTTAACGCTGTATCCACAATAATATCCGCTGCCACATCCTTGCCAAGGTCTAAGACACGATAACCATAGTTACGGAGCATCAGTGCTACCAGATTCTTACCAATATCGTGTATGTCACCTTCTACGGTTGCAATCACAATGGTTGCCTTTGGCTCTGCATCCTTATCCTTAGAAAGCATTGGCTCCAAGTATTCAATAGCCTGCTGCATGGTCTGCGCACTGGAAATCAGCTGCGGCAGGAAATAAATCTGCTTGTCAAAAAGAACACCTACTTCATTAATGGCAGGAATCAACTGCCCATTAATAATCGCTCCCGGTTCTTCTCCTGCTGCCAAAGCTTTATCTACTTCTTTTAAAATATTGCCCTTATTTCCCTTTAAGACACAGTCAAATACCGGATTTACCGGCTCTAAAGTGCCTGCCGAAGCTGCGTTATCGGTTGCAGGAGCTTCCTTCTGTGCCCGCTGGTTCATCCGATTGATATAGCGGATATCGGAACCTTCTTTATGTAAAAGCATATCCGAAGCCACTGCCGCATTCATTAATAAATCCTGGGATGGATTTGCAATTGCCATGGTAAGTCCTTTTGCAATTGCCATGGTAAGAAATGCACTGTTTACATAAATACGTTCCGGCAGACCGAAGGAAATATTGGAAAGTCCACAAGCTGTGGCAAGGCCCAATTCATCCTTACAATACTGGATGGTATCGAAACATTCCAATGCTGCCAGCGGATTGGCACCTACCGTTGCTACCAGTCCGTCCACGATAATATCTTCTTTATGAAGACCGATTTTTAAGGCGGCATCTAAAATGGTACGGACAATCTGCCGCTTCTCTTCTGCGTCTTTTGGAAGTCCCTCGTCAGAAAGCGGAAGCAAAATAAACATTGCTCCATATTTCTTTGCAATCGGAAGCAATTTTTCGAATTTCTCTTTTTCTAAGGAAATAGAGTTAATCAAAGCTCGTCCCGGATAAATACGAAGTGCTGCTTCAATAATATCCACATGGGATGAATCGATACAAAGCGGACAATCCACTGTATAAGTAACCTCATGAATGGTATTTAACATCATCTGTTTCTCATCAATTCCATTCATACCCATATTGACATCCAGAATGGCTGCACCATTTTCTTCCTGCGCCCGTGCCATATCACGAACCATATTAAGGCTGCCTTCCCGAAGCTCTGCCTGCAATTTCTTCTTTCCGGTCGGATTAATCCGCTCACCAATTACCATAAATGGTCCGTCCAAATCAATTTCTACCGTCTTACGCTCGGAAGTAAGCACTCTTCGTCTTGGTGCTTCCGCATGATGGATTCCCATTGGTTTTACTTTATCTGCCAATGCCTTGATATGTGCCGGGGTCGTTCCACAGCATCCACCAATAATCGAAACGCCTTCTTCGACTAATTTTGCACCAACTTCCGCAAATTCTTCCGGTGTGGTCTTGTATACCGTTATACCATCCTCTAATTCCGGTAATCCGGCATTTGGCTTTGCCAAAACAGGAACATAGGCATATTCTACAGTCTGGCGAATCGGCTCTAACATTTCCTCTGGTCCTGTGGAGCAGTTCATTCCCACTGCATCAGCACCCAGGCTCTGCAACGTAACTACCGCAGTTACCGGATCTGTTCCATACAAGCTTCTGCCATCCTCGTTATAAGTCATACTTGCCATAATCGGCAAATCACAGGTTTCACGGATTGCCAGCACAGCGGCTCTTGTTTCCTGCAGACTCATCATGGTCTCAATGATAAATAAGTCTACTCCCGCATCTGCCACAACTTTGACCTGTTCTTTATAAATATCTACCAGTTCTTCAAACTGCAATTCACCCATCGGATAAAGCTGCTGACCAGTCATGGTAATATCACCGGCTACCAGCGCTTTTCCGCCTGCTGCCTCTTTGGAAATGGCAACTAATTGCTGGTTCATCTCTACCAGCTTATCTGCCAGTCCATATTCTTCTAATTTAATGCGGTTTGCAGTAAAGGTCGGTGCCAAAAGAATCTGTGTTCCAGCCTCCACATAAGCCCGCTGCAAATCTATCATGGTCTGTGGATGCTCTAAAATCCACTGCTCCGGGCAGACTCCTACCGGCATTCCTGCATTCTGAAGATTGCTTCCGGTTGCACCATCTAAGATAACCGGTCCATTTTTTACTAATTCCTTAAATTCCTCTCTTGTCATCTGCGTTCTTCCTCCTGTCGGATTGCCTCAATAATTCTCGCAATTAAGCCCGTCCGGTTAAATGGTGTCATAAAATAAAATCCGTCTGCAATATCATATAATTTTGCTGCGATTTCAACAGATAATTCAATTGCCACTTCTTCTGCCTCTTCTCTTGTCATATCTTCCCGATACCGGTTTACAATTTCATCGGAAACATGGATGCCCGGCATCTCATTTTTCACAAACATTGCATTCTTATAGCTTACCAGCGGCATAATACCGCACATGATTTTGGTGTCAATGTGTTCTTTGATATAAGTCAGTCTTTCCACATCTTCCTCGGTATATACCGGCTGTGTCAGGAAATAACCGCATCCTGCTTCCGCTTTACGCTTCATCCGTTCAATAATCGCATCCGGATTGGCACCATGATAATTCAGTGCACCACCATAATAAACCGGCTCCTGTGCAAAAACTTCTAAATTCATTTCCTTAACATACTGCATCAGTTTAATGGAATTGAAATCAAAAACGGAAGTCACTCTTTCGCGGTCTGCCCTTGAAACCGGGTCTCCGGTCACAATCAGGAAATGGCGGACATTATTCATATGCATGCCTAAAAGACCTGCACGCAACGCAATCACATTGCGGTCACGGCAGCTGATATGTGGCATTACTGCCACACCGGTCTTCTGCTGGATTTTCACTGCCAGCTGTCCGGCATCCATTCTCGCCCGCGCCATTGGGGAATCGGAAAGGGTAATCAGATCCACATTACATTTTCTTAAATCTTCTGCTCCTTTCATAACCTTGGATGCATCCTCGGAAAATGGCGGGTCCAATTCTACAATATAAGCCTTCTCCCCACGGGAAAGCTTCTCTTCAAAAATAGATGGAGTTCTTGTAACCTCCTGCGTTACTACATTTTCAATTTTCTTTGCTGCCTTCGGCACATCCTGTAACTCGCCAGAAAGCAAAGCAATATATTCCGGTGTGGTTCCACAGCAGCCACCTAAAATATCTGTGCCAAGGGCTGCAATATCCTTCATTTTTTCTGCATAATAAGATGCATTATTGGAATAAATTGTCTTTCCTCGCAAAGTATATGGGTACCCTGCATTTGGAAGTGCTGATACGAATTTGTCACTGGAGAACTTCAGGTTCTTCATAAACTGATACATGTGGGTACTGTCCAGTTCACAGTTAAATCCATAGGCATCCACATTTTCCATCTCGGAAGCTTCTACTGCCACACGCTGCATGGAAAGACCGGAGCGGGTGTATCCACTCTTGTCAAACGCAAACTGCACCAGAATAAATGCGTCTGATTTTTCTTTGATATATGCCGTCACCGGCTCAATATAGGTAAAGTCACTCTGTGTCTCAAATACAAAACAGTCTGCGCCACAAGAAAGGAAGGTGTCACAAATTTCTTTGTACTCCTGTAACACATTGTCATAGTCCTGATGGTCAAGATCATAAATCGGTCCTAAATCTGCTCCGATAAATACCGGAATCTCTTTTCCATTTTCTGCCTGAAATGCGGTTACTGCTTCCTTTGCAATCTCATAGCCCGCCCGGACTGTCTCTTTTACTTCCTGCATATCTGCAAGAAACATGGTATTTGCTGCAAATGTATTGGTGCGGATCAGCCTTGCTCCCGCACGCAGATATTCTAAATGAATCTCCTTAATCTGCTCCGGATTCTTAAGATTCTCCTTTTCTGCAATCACGGTATCTTCGCTGTATTTTTCCTCATAATAAGTGCCCATGGCACCATCGGTTATCAGTCTTTGTTCTTTGATATATTCCTTTATATTCATAGTATGCTCCAGTTTATCTCACATTTGAATTCCTACTAATTATATATGTAAGCTCCTTTTCCTGCAACTTAAAAATATAAATTTAATCCGGTGATTTGCTTTTTTCATTTTCTGTGCTACACTGTTATTCATTGACAATGATATTTTCAAATACAAAGGAGTACACTTGATGAATTCAGTAAAGCTAATTGCCTTAGACATTGATGGCACCCTCTATAATAAAGACGGTGTCATTACCTCTTATAATAAAGAAATGATTCGAAAAGCCGTAGAAAACGGGATTACCGTTATTATCTCCACCGGCCGGCCTTATATCGGTCTTCCTGTGGATGAAATGAAGGAGCTTGGCATCCAATATGCCATTACTGCCAACGGTTCTGCGGTATACCACGTCCCGGAAAAGGAACTGCTCTTAGATGAAAGCATGGATACCGATTTAAGTGTCCGGCTGTTACGCAAGCTCTATACGCAGTCTCTTCATATCGATGCCTTTATCAATGGTGACGGCTATACCCAGTTTTCCACCAGCGAGCTTACCAACCTATTAGATATTCCGGATTCCTTAAAAAAATATATCCAGACCACACGGAAGACGATTACTGACTTAGCTGCTTATATCGAAGAACATAAACTTTGTGTTTCAAAACTGACTTTAAACTTTGCACCGGATGCAGATGGAAGCTATACCACAAGAGAAAAAACAAAAGAAATCTTAGACACCTTCCCGGAAGTCACTTATGTGTCCGGCGGTTTTCATAACTTAGAAGTTACCAGATGCGGCATTGCCAAATCCAAAGGACTTAAATTCCTCTGTGATTACCTCCACATTTCCATGGAAGATACCATGGCGGTAGGTGACAGCGAAAATGATCTTGATATCGTCAAAGCTGCCGGCATTGGCGTTGCCATGGGAAATGCGCAACAGCTCTTAAAAGATTCGGCTGATTTCATTTCCCTTTCCAATGAAGAAGATGGTGTTGCATACGCAATCGAGCGGTTCTGCTTTTAACAGAACCGCTCGGTTTTAAACTAGAATCCCATTCGTACTTTATATTTATGTCTTAGTGAATTCATTGTATAGTCATTATAATCTACTTTCTTATCATTTTGAAGTCTGCCTAATACAATACCCGGATCACGATTTATTTTATCAGCAAATTTCTTAATAGATTGTAAATCAAATTCTCCCTGTCTTACAAACTCCTGATAATATTCTTTTGGAATCAAGCTGTCCTCCGCAAAGTGATTAGCTGCCTCTTCCTGCACACCCGTTTCTTTCTCAAATGAAATTCCATAATCACCATTCATAATATGTCCGATTTCATGAAATAGTGTAAACCAGAAAGAATCTGCATTAAGTCTCCTGTCATTTACCATCAGCATAATATTATTCCCAATTTTTTTTGTTGCCCCATTGGTTCTGGAACCCGCGATATTTGGCATAATCACAAATATTACTCCTGCCTCTAAAAAAGCCTTTCGTATGAGTGGATAAAACTCTGTATGATTCTGGGTAAGCGTTAAAGCATAGGAAACTTTTTCTTCAAATTTCTTTTTATTAAATTTTGATGCTTGTGTCCGTAAAGCTATATTTGTTGCTATCTGAACCATTGCATTTGCTTTCACCGTACTTGCCTCAGTCAAATTTTCCATTGCACTTCTAAAACTAACAGCCATATCTTTTCTTTTTAATACCGTTAGCGTTGCAACATTAAGGAACTTCCTTACTTCTTCAATCTGTTTATCTTTTTGTCTTGGCAAATCCGGCAAGCCATAATTCTCACGAAAAAACTTATAATCCAAATTATCAAACACTTTCCGTTCTTCTGCAAGTTCTTCATCTGATTTAAATTCAGCTATCAATGTATCATATGCATTCTGAAGATTTAACCAGTATGTGACACTCGTTCCAATCATTCTGGATAATTTCATAGCAATATCTATAGAAAGACTCTGTTCCCCTCTGATTAAAAGGCTTAAGTTCTTCGGTGTTGTATCCAGTCTCTTAGCAAAGTCTTCCTGGGTCAGACCACTTTCATCAACGATTTCTTTAATATAATATCCCGGGTGAAATGCAATTGTATCATTATACTCCATATAGTTACTCATAATGTTTGCTCACCTCCACAATTTCTATAATCTTTACACTAACTGCTATTTCATCAATATTACATGGTATATACGGTTGTTTATCCATGTTTAATGGTTGTAATATAATTCTCCATGGTTCTCGGATTGATTTTACATCAATTGCAAAATATCCTTCTAAATCTTTTCCATTTTTATTCTTCAATGCATGAAATCGAAAGGTTGGCTGGACAATAATATCTTTTATATTCTCCGCTCCCCTAAACGCATTTATTCTAGCTAATAAACTTCTGGCAAGTATTGCATCTCCACCAAATAACTTTTTGGCTTCCTTTTCACTTTTACATTGCAATTTGACTTTCTCCGTTGCAAATTCTAACTCCAATTACTCCCCTCCTTATCTATGAGATTACCCATTGGGTAATTTTATTATATGTTGTATAGAGAAATTAGTCAATGGAAATATTTACAATATTAAGATAGCAATTTACTCTGGCTATTATCTATCTCAAAAATAATATTTAGTAAAAGGGACTATGAAGTCAATTGATTCCATAGTCCCTTCTAAGTTTAGTCCTTTTCATAATCATATACTTCTAAACTACAGTTTGAAATATTATAATTTTTACTTACTGATAATCTAATTGTTGCAGATTCACCCGGTTCCAATCCTTCTGAACCAACTGCATAAGTCCAATCTGTATCAAGTATTGTTCCTGATGAATTTTTAAATTTCCCCTTTACTTCAATAAATGTATAAGTTCTTCTACCATTATTTGTTATAGTTGCATTACATATAGTATATGAACTATTATTACTCACTTTTATATCCGAAAAAGTCAATACCTCTTCTGCTTTTTCTGGTCTATAACTACTATAATCTGCTGTTGATGGTAAATGGGTATAACAATATTTTTTCCCTTTCGCAATCTTATTATAACATCCTTTTTTACTGCAGGTATGTATTACACAATACTCTCCCTTGAATTCGCTTGGCAACATACATAACCCTGCTTTGCATTTAAATAACAAAGCATAAAATATCATAACTATTATGATAATTCCCAATAATACAAACTTTTTATTCTTTAACTTCAAAAATTTGTGTGGTATCTGTTCCCCTGCTGCAATTTCAATTCTTTTTCCGCAATATTTACAAAATGTAGCTGAATTACTGAGTTTCTTTTTACAATTTGGGCATTTCATTATTCCAACCCCATTTTCTTTTTTATTTTTTCAACATCAATATCTACCTTTTCCCAAGTATCACTATCACCACCAGATAATACATACAATGCCAAATTTGCTTTTGCCTCTAGTTCCTTCATATAATTATAATCATCCTCATCAGGTTCATCTGCATAATCCATAATGTATTCGCCATCCCTAAAAACAGCTTCATCTGTTGTCAATGCACCATATCCATTTGTTCCACCATACTCAAATATTGTATAAGTATAATCCATATTACCATCATCATCATAATGTTTAAGAATAAAAAATTCATCATACAGTTTAAATGAATCTGGATTTTTCAACATCCCCTGTAATTCAACGGCATTTTGATATGCCAATTGTTCATCTTCATTTAAACCAGTTTTTATAATATTTAAAATAACCCCAACAATAATTGCTATTACTGCAATAATCGCAACTACAATACCTATCTTTTTTACTTTTTTCAACTTTTGTTGTTTTAGTTCTTTCTCATCTTCATCTAATGGACAACCACAATAAGGACATTCTATTGCGTCAATTTCAACCTCCTTACCACATTCACTGCAAAATTTCTTTGGAACCACCTCTTCCTCCAATATTTTCCCACAATGAATGCATTTTTTTGACTTATCAGAAATTTCTTTTCCACATTCAGGACATGTAATCATTGCCATAACTAATTCCTCCTTCTCCATAATCATTGTACTTTGCACTTTATACTGTGATTTTTCTCTCATAGTACCATTGCCAATCATTTATACTACTTTATCATATTTTATCCTACTTTTCAATAATTAGTAGTATGTAGTGGTATATTATGCATAAGGTAGGTGATTGAATGAAACCGTTAAAAAGCAAAGTAAGTATTACCCTTGATGAAGATGTTATTGAAAGAATCAAACAACTGGCAGAAGAGGACGATCGTTCATTCAGTCAGTATATAAATATGATACTAAAGGAACATTTGAATAATATAGAAAAAACTTCCGATAAATAATACAATATCACAAGAGACCATTACTTACCTATAAGTAATGGTCTCTTTTTACACTGCCAAAGGTCTTTATTATATTAAATTTATTACGGTCACACATGCCTAGCCTTAATCTATTTGTCTCATATCTACTATATTTTTGTATTTTGCAAAGCTATCTTTAGTTCTTCAAATCTCTCATCTATAAATATTCCCCTTACAATTTACTTTTAAACTTTATAATCATTTTTTCTTATCAATAATTATATTTTTCATATTCAAAATCTGTTATTTCATCTAATATATCATCACATCCATCCAAAACATTAAAAATCCCTTGCATCCACTCAAACACATTTTCCATATCAATTTGAATATTTGAAAACCTATATTCAAAACTATACGAAAAAGGATATCTGAATCTATCCCCCTGTCTATCTATACTATCTAATTCCTTTATATGTTTATCAAGAATATCCAAGGTTTCAAGGTCTTCACCATGTTCTTTTGCATAATACACTATCATCTCTTTTTGATTCAACCATAATTCTTTGTATAAAACATGACTATTTTTAATACAATGAATTATTTTCTCCGGAAGTTGCTTTTCTACTTTTGAATCAAGCAATCTTTTCAAAGATAACTCTATAGCATTTCTAAGTAAAAAAATAATAGGAAATATTCTACCATATTTTTTGTCAAAAATATATTTTTGGAATAAAAAATATGCTGTACTGCTATATCCAACAACTTGTTTATGAAAATTATCTCCAAATAAACTCTCCCACAAATAGCAATTTCCAAATCCATTATTTGCAAAAATCAAAAAATCTGTCGACATAGTTACGTCTATTTCTATAATTGAAGTATCCTCTTTTCCGGTAAAACATTTCTTTAATATAGTATAAGCATTAAGGAATGCATTCCCCATATCAGCAATATCTAAAAAACGATTTTGATATTGGAGCAAAAATTCATCTTTAAACGGATACCTAAATAATGCCGAATTACTGTCTACTATTTCTATACTTGCCAAATAATTTTCTATCCATTGTCTCTCCTTCGCTTGAATAACAATATTATCTTCACACTCCTTATATTTTTGAAATAATCCAGCCAAATCATGTTTACACTCCAAATAAATATCTTGAAGAATATTCTTTTTCTGTATTTTTTTAGCAAGTAATGCCTTTATTATCAACTCTAAACTTTGCCGAAACATATATACGCCTGGTATAAACCACATATCTAATTTTATATTATCATCAGCCTTTTCCAGAATTTCTTCAAAAATGTCGCATGCACACTCAAAATACGCTTCACTTAAATCAAATAAGTCTTCTTTGATTTTAGATTTTCCTTTCCATTTTATACATATCGGATTATTCTTTATGTCATAAAAAGAGTGATTATCCTTAATCGTACAATATCTATAATCTTGCATACTTTTTACTCCCTCAGTTTCATATCACTTTGTAATTTAAATTCTATTGTTTTGCTACTTCCGCCTGTCCTTTTTATTAATTCATCCTGACCTATTATTTTTACAAGATTTGCAATTTGTTGTCCCATAACATCTTTATTTAGATAAAAAATAGTAGTATATACATTATCATTTAAAATTAATTCTCTAAGAATGTCTTTATCTGTCACATCTAATGAATGTCCAAATATGTAAAGATTATGTCGTACTGCACTTTCCCCTGTATATACTTTAGTTCCATCTTCCCTTTCATAACTATATTTCCGATTTATAATCGGTTCATTAGAACGTATTCTAGCAACCCAGTCTTTATATTTACACCCCGTTTCTTTATATATTCTTTGATAAAATTTCTTAAAAACTATAAAATCCGTTTCTTTGTCTTTCTTATCATCGGAAAGATATTCATCTATTCCCAATACCATACTATTCGTTTTTATTGAATTATCAATATCTGCTTTTCCATGTATATAATCATATTCCGCTAAAGTAGTTGTATCATATACTCGAGCATATGTTTTTGTATAATTAAAACTCAAAATCTTATCAAATGCTATATTTCTCACATCAGGAGAAAATACTTGACACTCCATTTTTTCGATATAATCCGCTATATAAATTTCTAACGCACGAATCAGCTTGTTTAAATCTGTATATAACTGTTCTTTTATATTCCGAAATGTAACTTTCCCATTTTTCACACCATAACCAAACTTCTCTAGGGAATATGTTTTATAATATTTATCAAAAAACGAATTGGAAAGCACTCCAATTTCATCATCTATACTACATATTTTATGTTTATAATGCATATCTCTATCCAATGACTTTATTACTTTAGCAATTTCACTTTCAAAATCTATCCAGTTTTCATTTATAAATGTTTGCCTACTTATAAAATAATCTATCCATATATTATCTGTAACGAGTTTTATCAGCTCGTTTTTATAAGTTTCTTCATAACACAATCTATCCATATATTCATACATAGGTTTTTTTATATTGTTCAAACCGCCACTCGTCATTATTTGTTGGTTATTTGTAATGCTCTTAAATGCTTGAATAAACTTTAAAAAATCATTATATTTTGTTGGTAATCCATGTGCCAAATCAAATCCATTTCCGATTATAAGTATATTCATACTTTTTCCTCCTCCACCATCTTCACAAAATCATCCGGCAATATTATTTTCATATCACCTGCCTGATAATCCTTTATATTTCGTGTAACTATATAATCCAAATCTGTTCTTGATGCAACTCTCTCAACAACCGCATCCTCATAATCACTGATGGGCGATGCTAACGCATCAATACAGTCATTTGCTGTCACTTCCAATATTCCTGTTAAAGAATAAAGTTTTTCCATGATAAGCTTTGCATCTGTTGTATTGTGCAAATGCTTTCTTATCAGATAGTATATATCCGTCGCAGAACTTGCTGTAATATACATCCTAATCGTATGATTAGCTGCCATAAGAAATATTTTTTCAGCACTTTTGTTCCATGTCTCTCTTGAAGTCAAAGCATCAAGAATCACATTTGTATCTGCCAGAATCCTCATCTATTTTGCACCAAGCCTTTCTTCCTTTGCAACATCCATATCCGCATCCTTTGGTAAAATTCCAAACAAGGATTTTGCCACCTCTACTCTATCCTGATACGGATTGGTCAGTTTTGCCACTACTTTCCCGTTTTTCGTAATAAAAATATCTTCTGTTGCCGATAACAATAAATATTTTCCAAGATTATTCTTTAATTCCGTTGCTGTAATTGACATATCATCACGTCCTTTCTTCGTACTATTATTATACTCATTTCGTACGATTTTATCAACAATTTCAGTTGAAGCAATCAAAAAAGACCTCATAGAGTAAATAATTTCCACTCTACAAGGTCTTGCTCTTCTTTATTCCTATTTTTTATTTGAAGTATGCTACTCCACTTTCGAACAGCTTCATATCCTGCTCGCCGTAAATGTTGACTGCAACAGACTCTCCACGACGCTCTGCATGTGCCATCTTACCAAGGACACGTCCGTCCGGACTGGTGATACCTTCGATTGCCATGTAAGAACCGTTTACGTTCCACTCTTCATCCATGGTTGGAACACCGGCTTCGTTTACATACTGGGTTGCCACCTGACCATTCTCGAAAAGCTTGTCTAACCACTCCTTTGGAGCAACGAAACGACCTTCTCCATGAGATGCCGGGTTACAGTATACGCCGCCAAGCTCAGCCTGTGCTAACCATGGGGACTTGTTGGTCACTACCTTGGTGTATACCATCTTGGAAATATGACGTCCGATGGTATTGTAGGTCAGAGTCGGTGAATCCGGTCTCTGGTGTGTAATCTTGCCGTAAGGAACCAGACCTAATTTAATCAGTGCCTGGAATCCGTTACAGATACCAAGTGCAAGACCGTCACGCTCATTTAAAAGCTTGTTTACAGCTTCTTTCATCTTCTCATTACGGAATGCTGTTGCAAAGAATTTTGCTGAGCCTTCCGGTTCATCTCCTGCGGAGAATCCACCAGGGAACATGATAATCTGTGCTTCATCAATTGCTTTTGCAAATACATCAACAGAATCACGGATGTCTTCTGCATTTAAGTTCTTAAATACCTTTACGGTTACATCTGCACCTGCATTTTCAAATGCTTTCGCACTGTCGTACTCGCAGTTGGTTCCCGGGAATACCGGAATAAATACATGTGGGCGGGCAACCTTGTGCTTGCAGACGTAAATGTCTTTGGTATCGTAAAGTCCGCTCTTCACTTCTTCTGTTCCGGTGGTTGCTCTGGTTGGGAATACTTTCTCTAAAGTCTGTCCCCATGCTTCGATTGCTTCATCCATGGAAATGCTCATATCACCATAGATAAAGTTCTTGCTGTCATCTACTGCACCCACAACAGCTCCGTTTGCTGCAAGACCTGCTGCTGCAAGGATTTCCTGTGCTTTTGCAACTTTATTTTCCGGAACTTCTGCTACGATATTTCCAAAGCCCGGTGCAAATAATGTTTCTTTTGTTACATCTGCATTTACAGTAACGCCAAGTTTATTACCAAATGCCATCTTGCTGACTGCTGCTGCAAGACCTTTTCCGTCTAATGCATAAGCTGCTACGATAACGCCTGTCTCAGTCATTTCATGAATTGCATCATAAAGCTTCATAACCTGTGCGTAATCCGGCATATCATAAGCATCTTTTTCGATGGTAAATAACATCAGCTTATCATTTTCTTTCTTAAGCTCCGGTGTGATAACATCTTTTTCTTTTGCTACATCAACTGCAAAGGATACCAGTGTTGGCGGTACATCGATTTCATTGAAGGAACCGGACATGGAGTCCTTTCCACCGATGGATGGAAGTCCGAAACCAATCTGTGCATTGTAAGCACCAAGCAATGCTGCGAAAGGCTGGCTCCAACGACTTGGCTCCTCTGACATTCTGCGGAAGTATTCCTGGAATGTGAAACGAATCTTGTGGAAATCACCACCGGCTGTTACGATACGGGAAACAGACTCTAATACTGCATAAGCTGCTCCGTGGTATGGGCTCCAGGAAGATAAATATGGATCAAATCCGTAACTCATCATGGTTACGGTATCACATTTTCCATTCATAACCGGAAGCTTTGCAACCATACTCTGTGTCTCGGTCAACTGATATTTTCCACCATATGGCATGTATACACTGCCTGCTCCGATGGAACCGTCAAACATTTCTACGAGACCCTTCTGGGAACATACGTTAAGGTCTTTTAATTCATTTAACCATGCAGCTTTCATATCGCCTGCTGCAACTGCTTCTTCTACAGCCTTTGTGCTGATTTTATTTAAATAATTCTCTTCTTTTACCGGAAGCTCTACCTTTACATCAGTCTCCTGATGTGCTCCGTTGGTGTCTAAGAATGCTCTGGAAAGATTTACAATTTCTTTTCCTCTCCAGGATAATACTAATCTTGGCTCTTCGGTTACAACGGCAACTTTCACAGCCTCTAAGTTTTCTTCTTTTGCATAATCTAAGAACTGCTGTGCATCTTCCGGTGCAACAACAACTGCCATACGCTCCTGAGACTCGGAAATAGCAAGTTCTGTTCCGTCCAGTCCGGCATATTTCTTAGGTACTTTATCCAAATCAACCTGTAATCCGTCTGCAAGCTCTCCGATTGCTACGGACACTCCACCGGCACCAAAGTCATTACATTTCTTAATAATGTGGGCAACTTCTTCTCTGCGGAAAAGTCTCTGAATCTTACGCTCGGTAGGTGGGTTACCTTTCTGAACCTCTGCACCACAGGTATCAATGGATTCTGTATTGTGCGCTTTGGAGGAACCGGTTGCTCCACCACAGCCATCACGTCCGGTACGTCCGCCTAAGAGGATAATAATATCTCCCGGATCAGAAGTCAGTCTCTGAACGGCACGACGAGGTGCTGCTCCCATAACGGCTCCGATTTCCATTCTCTTAGCAACATAATCCGGATGATATACTTCTTTGACATATCCGGTAGCAAGTCCAATCTGGTTACCATAGGAACTGTATCCCTGTGCTGCGCCGCGAACCAGTTTCTTCTGAGGAAGCTTTCCTTCCATGGTATCTTTTACAGATACGGTAGGGTCAGCAGCTCCGGTTACACGCATTGCCTGATATACATAGGTACGTCCTGACAACGGGTCACGGATTGCTCCACCAAGACAGGTTGCAGCTCCACCAAACGGCTCGATTTCGGTTGGGTGGTTGTGGGTCTCATTTTTAAAGTTTACAAGCCATTCTTCTGTCTTGCCATCTACTTCAACAGGCACTACGATAGAGCAGGCATTAATCTCATCGGACTCTTCCTGATCCTGTAATTTTCCTTCTTTTTTCAGACGCTTCATTGCCATTAATGCAATGTCCATTAAGCAGACAAACTTGTCCTCTCTGCCTTCATACATTTTCTTATGTGTATCAAGGTAATCCTCGTAAGTCTTTTCCATTGGCTCTTTGTAGAAACCATCTTCAAATGCAACATTTTTCAGCTCGGTAGAAAATGTGGTATGACGGCAATGGTCTGACCAGTAGGTATCCAGCACACGAATCTCGGTCATGGATGGGTCTCTATCTTCTTCTCCATGGAAATAGTTCTGAATATGTAAGAAATCCTTGAATGTCATAGCCAGTCCAAGGGAATCATAGAGTGCTTTTAATTCCTGCTCCGGCATATCTTTAAATCCGGTCATAATCTTAACATCTGCAGGCTCCGGGAACTCTGTTACCAAAGTCTCAGGCTTCTCCATGCCGGTCTCTCTGGAATCTACCGGGTTGATGCAGTGATGCTTGATTGCCTCTAACTGCTCAGCGTTGATATCTCCGTAAATAACATACGTTGTTGCGGTACGGATAACCGGCTCTTCATCCTCTTTTAAAAGCTTCACACACTGCTCTGCAGAATCTGCTCTCTGGTCAAACTGTCCCGGAAGGAATTCAACGGAAAATACTTTTCCATCCTCCATTTCAAAATTCTCTTCATAGACATCATCTACCGGCGGCTCTGAAAATACAGTCTGAACTGCTCTTTTATATACATCATCGGAAATGTTTTCAATATCATAACGAATCAGGACACGTACCTTATCTACTGCGCTGATTCCAAGATAACTCTTAATCTCTGCATGTAACTCTTTGGCGCGTACTGCGTAAGCGTCTTTTTTCTCTACATACACTCTTCTTACCTTACTCATCTTCTACCTCCTGAATGTTTACTTTCTTATGCTCATTATAGCACGGCATTATGAATAAGAACAATTAATATATTTAATTTTATTTATAAGAGTTACTAATGTTGACACAGTTATAAGCGTCACTTATAATAAAGGA